>ERZ780119.107-NODE-107-length-20657-cov-9.6943_pt1 | contig 20657 bp, 9 predicted proteins | sample MGYA00433083_ERZ780119 | MGnify/ENA primary metagenome ERZ780119 (study PRJEB29588, sample SAMEA2149557) | human gut metagenome | biome: human gut; feature: human-associated habitat; material: faeces | place: Denmark | collected 2008/2010 ... | reverse complement strand
CCTTCAGCCATTCGGTCAGCAGTTCACGGTTGGCATGGAAAGGCATGCCGTTGTCTACGCCCGAGTTTACCATCACCGACAAGGCTCCGGCTCTTACAGCAGCCAGGAACGGAGCAAAGTGCTTTTCGCGCAGATCCGAACGGGAAATAGACGACGGTGTACGGTCCTTACCCGATACGGGAACGCCATAACCCATATAGTGCTTCATGCAGGCAGCCACGTTGTATTCACCGATATGGTTCGGGTCGCTTCCTTGAAAACCTCTGACGGAAGCCTTACCCATTTCCGCATTTACATAGCAGTCTTCACCGTAGTTCTCCCACATACGCGACCAGCGCGGGTCACGTCCCAGGTCGACTACCGGTGCATACGTCCAGGGAATGCAGCAAGCTTTGGTTTCGTAAGCTGAAATCGATGCAGCCTTTTCGGTCAGTTCTCGGTTGAAAGCAGCTCCCATATTCACTCCCTGCGGGAACATGGTTCCATCGAGCGTGTAGGTCGTTCCGTGAATCTGGTCGACACCGTAGATACAAGGAATACCGATTTCCTTCATCGATTTATCCTGAATCTGCTTGATAGCTTCAGCCCATTTTTCTTTTTTCTGTGCCATACTTAGCGGAACATTCAGCAATGAGCCGACTTTGTATTTGCCTATTACGGTATCGAGCATGGCAGGATTCAGTGTAAATCCGTTTTTCTTGCTTGCTTCGAAATCGCTTACCACATCGATGGTGATTTCACACATCTGTCCGACTTTCTCTTCGAGTGTCATTTTCTTCAGCCATTCCTGAATGTGTGCCTCGATTACCGGATCGGAAGGAATGGCAGGAGCAGGCTTTTGTCCTCCTGCCGTCAGGCATACACCGGTACATAGAACCGATGCCAGTGCCAGTTTCTTGATATTTTTCATGGATGATTCTATTTAAAATTATTGTAAATTCTTTCTTCGTTATTCAAATAAAAATGTGACTTGTTCTCCCTGCTTTACATGGAACGAGATGAATTCGTCTGCTTGACAAGGTATACCGTTGAGAAGTACCTTTTTGACACCTTTAGGGCATTTCAACTTCAGGTCGCTTTGCCATCCTCCGGTGATGGTTGCCTGTACGGGTTTTCCATCTTTCCATACGAGGTCTACCGTGGCATCACCTCTTACTTTCAGTCCGTAAAAATTACCGTTTTTCCAGGAGTCGGGGAGGGCCGGGAGCAAGTGGATGAAGCCATCCTGACTTTGCAACAGCATTTCGTTGATTCCCGATGTACCTCCCCAGTTGCCGTCCATCTGAAAAGGCGGATGTGAGCAGAAGAGATTGGGGAACGTACCGCTGCCGTGCTGGGTTGGATTTTGAGCTGTATATGCCGGATAAAGCAGGCTGCGGAATAACTTGTACGCACGATTTCCGTCACCCAGTCGAGCCCAGAAGTTGATCTTCCATGCACGGCTCCATCCCGTACCTTCATCTCCACGTCGGTTCAGGGTCTTCCGGCAGGCTTCTGCCAGTTCGGGCGTTTTAAGAACCGAAATCTGATTACCCGGATGCAGACCATATAAATGAGATACATGGCGGTGATGGATGTCGGTTTCCTCATAATCCTCCAGCCACTCCATCAGGTATCCCTTTTTACTGATCTGATGAGGAGGCAATAGCCGGATAGCTTCTTGCAAGGCCTCGGCATAAGCTGTATCGGTATGCAGGATGTGTGAAGCTTCTATCACGTTGGTATAAAGTTCGCGTACGAGTTGGATGTCCATTGTCGGCCCCATACAAACGCTGATGGGTGTACGATCTTTGCCGGGCAAGTAGAAAGCGTTCTCGGGCGAAGAGGTCGGAGCTGTGACCAGCCAGCCGTGTTTGGGCTCTTTTACCATAGTCGAGTAGAAAAATTCGGAGGCACCTTTCATGATGGGATAAATATCTGCCAGATATTTTTGGTCACCGCTAAAAAGATAATGTTCCCACAAGTGTGCGCAGAGCCATGCTCCTCCGGTATTTGTTGCTCCCCATGACGGATGTTCTCCCGGTGCGGTATAACCCCACACATTGGTCGTCATGTGCAGAACCCAGCCTTTGGCTTGCGGGCCGTAGAAAGCTTTTGCACTTTCTTCTCCGCTGACAACCAGCCGTTTGACCAGATCGACCAATGGCATGCACAGTTCCGATAAGTTGGCTTGCTCCACGGGCCAGTGATTCATTTGTACATTGATGTTGGTATGATAATCTCCGTTCCAAGGAGTTATCGGTTCATTGGCCCAAAGTCCCTGCAAGTTAGGAGGTAAGCTTCCCGGGCGTGTACTGCTTATCAGCAGGTAGCGTCCGTAGTTATAGTAAAGAGCAGCCAGTGAGGGGTCGTCCTGCTGCTGGAATTTTTCAATTCTCTGGTCGGTGGTAAGTTGTGAAACGGCTTCGTTCTCGGGCAGGCAGATACCGGCACGGTTGAATAAAGCCTGATAGCTGCTGACTGCTTCCGCTACAGCGTCGGAGAGATTGCTTTCCAATGCTTCGTTGAGCAGACGGTCGGCTTCTGTTGTGTAGATTTCTCCAGCCAGATACGAGGTCTTTGCCGATACCACGATCCATGCTTCGTCTGCATGCTGTATGTCGATAGACTGCTCATCGGTGGACTGCTGTACCTGTTTGCCTTTGCATGTTACTCCGGCAATGGCAGCATAGCGGACACCGGCTTGCGAGGAACCACTGTCCAGACAACCGGATAGTTCCAGTTTCCCTTCTGTCAGTTTGCGTACGTTGCCTCTTTCTGGTCGGCTCAAGTTCATCTTGAAATGGATGGAGCCGGGAACATCTGCTTTCAGGTGTATCAGGATGACATCCTTATCGCGTGAAACCACATATTCGCGTACATAACGCACCGTTCCGCGGGAGAAAGTTGTATAGGCTATGCCTTTGCTCAAATCCAGCCAGCGGCGGTAATGAGAAACCGTATCTTTTGCATGGGTTCCGTATTGGTGTTCTAAGTATAGGTCTGCCAGCATCTGAAAGGTGCCGTACGTTCCTCCTTTTTCCGGTTTCTTGGGCACGAAACTGGTATACATCAGTTCTTGTGCCTCTTTGTTCTTTCCTTCGAACAGCAGCCGGCGGATTTCGGGCAGACTTTTGGAGGCATCGGGATTCAGGTAATTTGCTTCCGATCCGCTCCACATGCTGATTTCATTCAAGACGATATGCTCTTTGCCGATAGCTCCGTCGGGCATCATCCCCAGTCTACCGTTGCCTAACGGAAGCGTTTCTTCCCACTGAGCGGCAGGTTCGTCGTACCATAAGGTCTGGTCGCTGCGTCCCGGGGCCGGATAAGCTTCTTCTCCGGTAAGATATTTGTACAAGGTTTCAGCAATAATGGCTGCTCCATATTTATCGGGATGTACGCCATCGACATAAAGTTGCGGATAATAGGGACGCATCGCTGTATGCAGGTCGATGACCGGCAAGTTTCTTTCGGCAGCAACCTCCTGAATATAGGGAATAATGCCATGTACGATAATACTGTCGTTGATGCCCCATTCCTTGTGGTTGGAGGGAATAGGCAGGCAGAGATAAATACGAGGATGTGAGGCAAGTGCCTGAAATTTGTCTATCAGCAGGTTTAAGTCCTCCTTGAACGATGCATGATGCTGCCAGTTCTGCGGCTTGGAGTCGTTGGTACCGAGCTTGATGGTGACGATGTCGGGCAGGAAATCCAGTGCTTCCTGAAAACGTTGGGTCTTCATGTACGGCAAATCTCCTTTCATACTCAATGTATGAGCTGTCACTCCAAAGTTTCCTACTTCATACTTATCACCTAATAATTTTTGAAGCACAGCCGGATAGCTTTCTTCCGAGGGGTTCTGTAGCAGGAATCCTTCGGTGATGCTGTTGCCTACACAGGCTATTTTTATCTTTTGTTGTGCTTGTGCTTGCAGAGTGAAAAGAAGCAAGAAGATGCTTATTATAATGGATGTGTATCGTTTGCTCATGTTTATTTTCCTTTATATTTCATGTATTGGAAGTCGGCGTATGCTTTCGACTGGCTGGAAGCTGATACGGCATACAATCCAAGCACGACGCCGGTAAACCCTCCTGCTGTTTCGCTGCTCAGGTAGCGTGTGTTCATTTTCCCTAATTCGTGGTACGTACCGTTCTCCGTGTAACCGAAGTAATAGAAATTAATATCCGATTTTACTTGCAGTTCGACGTTTCCTTTGCCGCTGAGTGGTAGTTCTTTTTCGATGTGATTCAGTTCACCCAGTTTATAGCGGAGAACGACCGACTGGCTTTTGTCTTTGTTCTGACGTACAAACAGGTCGTAGTGTGAGTGATATTCCATGTATACGCTGATACCGGCCTCATCGTTTGCTTGCGCGTCTTTCAGTTTCAGCGAAGTTGCAGCTTCCATGTTGAAATGTTCCTGCCGGATAGCGACAAAAGTCGGACTCTTTTGGTCGTTCAACGAAACAGGTGTTGCTTTCAGACGGAGATTACCGTTTTTGAATTCATAGTTCTGCATGTCGGGATTTTGCAGGTACATCCATTCGGGAGATAACTTTTTGTTCTCGAAAGTGATGGTTTCGGGCTTTTCTTTCGCAGCCTGAAGTGGAAGCGTCGGAACATTCATGTCCAGTTGGATGACGCCGTTTCCGTTGACAACCGGCCATGCGTTTTCATCCCAGCGTACAGGTGCCAGGAAAGTTTCACGTCCTAAGGTATGATGATTTCCCGGCATGATGCGGAAGGCCAGACAAACCATCCACCATGAACCGTCGGTACCTTCTACCAGATCGGCATGACCTGTACCTTGAATCGGATTGTTTTCTGCTGCCTGACAGGCATGTGTCAGAATCGGATTGGCTGGATTACCCAGATAAGGTCCGTCGATGTAGCGGCTGCGTGCGATGGTGATGCTATGTGCTATTTCCGTTCCTCCTTCCGAAATGAGCAGGTAGTACCATCCGTCTTTCTTATAGAGATGCGGCCCTTCGGGGAAACGTCCACCAGTTCCGTTCCATATCTTTTTGGATGGGGTCAACTGCTTTCCGGTCATCGGGTCTATTTCGCACAGATTGATATAACCGTCGGGGTTGCTGACCATGTAGCATTTGCCGTTTTCGAAGTATAAGGACGGGTCGATGCCTCCTTGTTCCAGCCATACAGGTTCCGACCATTCTCCTTTGGGATCGGTTGTATGAACTAAGAAGTTACCTTTCCCTGATATGTTGGTTGTAATCATATAAAACACTCCGTCGTTGTAACGGATGGTAGGAGCAAAGATACCGCTTCCCCCGTTGGCACCTTTCAGGTTTAATTGAGACTCCCGTGTCAGACAATTGCCTATCTGTTCCCAGTTCACCAAATCTTTGCTATGGAAAAGAGGAACACCAGGGAAATATTGAAAACTGCTGTTTACCAAATAATAGTCATCGCCAGCCTTGCATACGCTGGGGTCGGGATGAAATCCGGGAATGACCGGATTCTTGTAGCCCTGAGCAAATGTTTCGCATATAGAACAAGCTAAGGCGCAAAGTAAGATACCAATGTTTCGCATAATTTATTAAAGTTAAAAAGTTTGGAAGTCGTTTACCCGACTTCGAATACAAAGATATATGATTTTGATGTTTTTTGTCGGTTATTTTGTATTCTTGCACGAGTTGAAATGTTTTAAATAGGGTATTCAAATGTTTCATTTGTTTACTTTGGGGGCGTTTGATATGTTTCCGTTGATAGAAAAACTATCTTTGTTGAGAAGGGAGCCGATAGAACAGCTATTAAGAATATGATTAAAAACTGAAACTAATAAAATGAGAACATGAACAGATGGAAGGTTAGATGGAGCATATTGCTGCTATTGTGGGGTGCGGTTGCAATGAAATCGGCTGCAATGAAAGTGGAGTCTTTGGACAGAGGGTGGTTTTTTAACAAGGAGCCCGACCGTTTTTGTGGTGTAAGTTCGTTTGGTGCATGTTCGATTTCTCGGCGGCTGGACGTCGGGAGGGAACTACTTTTGGGCGAAATGATAAAGGGCTGGTAACGTATGACCGGCGTATCAGGAAGGATGCTTTCTATTTTTATAAAGCTAACTGGAACAGGAAGGAGAAGGTACTGTATATTGCTTCCAAACGTTGTCGGAACCGGACGGATTCACTGACGGAGATTCAGGCATTCAGCAATTGCGGAGAAGCCGAATTATTTGTCAATGGAAGGAGCATGGGAAAGTGTAGTCCCGATGAAGTGTGTGTGGTTACGTGGAAGAATAGATTTTGTATGAGATAATAAAGAAGTTCTGGACTGAAGTCCGTTTATTCTTTCTACTGGGATGATGTATTATTTCCCAGTGTTATGAATAAAATAAAAGTGCATCCTTAAAGGTCGGTTGTACCAACGTTGGGATGCACTTTCATTTTGAAGATGTCTTTTGTTTTTATTCTTTGGTGCGGAATGAGGTCCGTAAGCGTATATCTGAGGAGGAAGTACCTATTTCCAGTACCATATCTCTGTCGGGAAGGATGAACTTATGTTGTTTCTCATCCCAGATTTGCAGTTCGGTGTAGGGAACTTCCAATTCTACTTTCTGTGTTTCTCCTTTACGGGTCGGAACGCGGCGGAAAGCTTTCAATTGTTTGACAGGATCTTGTTCTGAACGTATACGTGCTGATACGTAAAGCTGTACCACTTCATCGCCGTCCCAGTTGCCGGTATTCTTCAGGTCGAAGCTGACTTTTAGAGTATCTCCTTGTTCAATGGAACGGTCGTTGACTGTTATTTGTGAATAATTGAATGTGGTATAACTTAATCCATAGCCGAAAGGATAGAGTGGCTGTCCTTTGAAATACATATAAGTGCGTCCGTGAGTGATGTCATAATCCATCATGTGTGGCAGGTCGGTGATATCTTTTACCCAAGTTTGAGTTAGTCTGCCTGCCGGATTATAATGTCCGAAGAGCACATCGCTGACAGCATGTCCCAATTCTTCACTACATTGCGTAAGATGAAGCAGGGCCGGAACCCGTTGGTTGGCACGGTTGATGGCATATGGGAAGCTGCTGATCAGCACTCCGATGGTATTAGGATTGGCCTGAGCTACTTGCAAGAGCAAATCTTCCTGATCCAACTGGATGGACTGTCGGTCTACGGCTTCTTTTCCTTCACTTACCACAGGGGCTTGTTCCCAGCCGGCATTGCAGGTAGGATGATTGCCGACACACACGATAGCCACATCGGCCCATGCGGCAACGGTACGGGCACTGTCCATTCGATTGATCGCTACATAACGTACTTCAATATCATTTCCGGCTTCTTCCCGGATGGCATCGAGTACGTTTACTGTATAGAAAGGCTTGCCAGAATACCAGTCCTGTAAAACCTCGGTAGCCCGTTGACCGATGACGGCAATCTTTTTTATTTTCTGCTTGTCGAGCGGGAGCAGGTGGTTATTGTTTTTAAGCAGGACAACCGATTTGCGTGTTGCTTCACGTACAAGTTCTTTGGTTTCCGGTTTACTCCATGGGGCAACGGTATCAGTCACACCGATAGCTGCATAAGGATTGTCGGCTGCATCATCCAGCAAGCCCAGTTTGAGAGAAATCCTGAGATTGCCCCGGATGGCTTTTTCAATATCTTCTTCACTGATCAGCTTTCGGCGTAACGCGTCGTATACCGCATCTTTGTAGTCATCCAGAAATTTGGTAATGCCGGCTTTGATACATGCGGCAGCAGCTTCAGCACGGTCGTTGTCGAAACGTTTGTGATCGCTCAGCAAGAGGCGGAAAGCTCCGCCGTCGGTTATCAAGGTACCATTCAGTCCCCATTCTTTCATCACGACATCACGCAGTACGGGATGCATGATACAGGGAATGCCGTTGTATGCATTGTAGGCCGTCATTAGCGCTTGTGATCCTCCCTCGGTCACTCCTTTATAGAAAGGATAGGAATAATATTCGCGGAATAACTTATCGGAATAGTTGGACGATGAGGATGAGCGCCCGTATTCATTGCTGTTCGACAAGAAATGTTTCATTAGTGCAGCATTTCTCCAGTATTTAGGATGATCTCCCTGAATACCTTTGATAAAAGCTACAGCAAGTCTTGATGTGAGAAAGGCGTCTTCACCGTAGCATTCTTCCGTTCGTCCCCAGCGAGGATCTCGACCTAAATCCACATTGGGAGTCCACATGACCAGACCGCTTTTCCGGTAATTGGCATTTTGAAAAAGATAACGGTTCTCTATGCTGATGTAAGTGGCTACGCGATACAGCAGGTCGGTATCCCATGTCTCTCCCAGTCCGTAGGATTGTGGAAAGACCGTCGTTGGTGTGTTGAGTCTTTCTCCATAGGTAGGTCCTCCTAAAACCACTCCATGCAATCCTTCTACACTGCCTGAACCTTGTATGCCGAGCCGAGGAACCTGGGTATTGTTTCCTAAGGCATCGACTTTCTCATCGAGGGTCATTTGAGCAATTAAGTCATCCAGCCGCTGTTCCTCACTAGCTGTAGGAAGATTGAATACATGTTGAGCGTGTATGATTCCTGCTGAAGCAGTCAGCAAGACGAAAAAAAGTTTCCTATGTGTTTTCATAATCTGATGTTGTTAAAGACGATTACAAAGCTAATGCAAAGATTGATGTGATGAAAAAGGAAATGTTTCATAATAGTATATGAAATGTTTTTTGTTTCGTTTTGATGACTAGAATGTGTATAGAAAATTTTTTCTCTTTGCAATTCATTTCCTTGATTATATTAAAGTTAGAAACATACACGTGTTAAAAGTGATTTATTGAGACTTGTTTCATGGTGGAATGATATTTTTGAAGAAATATGTATAGTTGCAATTCCAAGCACTGAAAGAAAGATTTGTTGATCGGGATATTTTGGTGATTGTCGGATAGTATGCGGGTTGCTATCCGTTATACGTTGTTCGATAAATAGGCTCAGAAAAGACACAACTTGTCGTGTAATGTTTTTGGTGAAAGTGCTTGTGCCTGTAAGAAAAAGTTGCTAGGCATATTTTATATTTATACAAAAAGAACAGAATGTTCTGGACAAATTTTTATTTATTTCTGACAATTTTTGTATTACTTTTTCGACAAATGATAATTAATTGGGTAGGTATTTATGCTGTAGAATCATCTATTTTGTCCATTCTATGGCGTATAAAAAAGAGAAAAAGAGATTCTTGCTTGTTTAGTCAAACTTCATTTTCTTTGCTTTTGAAAACGTTATAAGATATGAGAAGGATATATACTTTGCTGACTTTGTTTTTTTCATTGCTTTGTCTCCATGCGCAGTCTTTTATGTTCAAGTATCTGGAGGTCTCAGACGGATTATCGAATAATTCAGTTCGTTGCATTTACAAGGATAGTGAAGGACTGATGTGGTTTGGTACGCTGGCCGGATTGAATTGTTACGACGGCTATACATTTAAAGTCTTTACTCATCAGGAGAATAATCCGAATTCTCTTCCTGATAATTATATCGAGAATATTGTAGAACAACCCGATGGAATGTTCTGGATTAAAACGGCCAAAGGATATGTGTTGTTCGATAAGGCAAAAGAAGTTTTTCAGTCGGATTTGACTCCCTTCATGACTTCGTTAGGTAGCAAGGGTAATCCTGGTAATGTTTTTGTCGATTCTGCAGGAAATGTCTGGATATATGTCGTGGGCGAGGGATGCTATCGCTATAATCGGCAAAAGGAAATAGGTTATGTTTCTTGTCAGAAATATAATTTTCCACCTTCAGACGTTTCGGATATGGCAGAGTGTAAAGACGGTATATTACTGTTATACGATACAGGGTTGCTAGTCTGCATTGATCGTGATAAACTGAATGTCAAGTGGATAAAGAAGGAAGTACAGCAAGGATCGCCACAAGTGCGTATAGACTTTTCTCTGTTTGTGGATAGAGAAGACTGTATCTGGATATATGGTATTGAAGGTGTATGGGCATACGACTTGCGGACGGGAAAATGGAATGAGGAAGTTACGGCTCGTTGGAAGAATCGTTCCGATTTTGTCCATACCATTACGCAGGATGCCAGGGGAAGAATCTGGATGGGGAAAGATTATAGCGGAATCGATATTTTGGAAAAATCCACTTGGAAGATCAGATCTGTGGTGGCAGATAAAGATACAGACAGAGGATTGTCGCATAATACAGTGTACACTCTTTATACCGACAGGGATGGAATTGTATGGGCCGGTACATATAAAAAGGGAATCTCTTATTATGGCGAAAGTATTTTTAAGTTTGATATTGATTATGTGGGCGATGTAACGAGTATAGAGGCCGAAGGAGAAGACAGGGCATGGCTGGGTACGAACGATAATGGAGTATTGCTATGGAATTTTTCTCTCCGTCGGGTAGAGAAGCATTTTGAACTGGGTGAAGCGCCAGTTGTCGCACTCCTGAAGGCTAGCGACGGGAAACTTTGGGTGGGGATATTCAATGGTGGCTTGTATTGCATCGAAGGGAATCGGGTGCGTTCCTTTAAAGCTGGTGAAGGAGGTCAGTTGGTAAGCAATAAGATATGGGCATTACAGGAAGACCGTAAAGGGAATATATGGATTGGTTTTCTGGATGCAGGTATACAATGTTTACATTCATCGGGCGATACATTCGAAACAATCGACTTGAAAAAGGCTGGGCTGGATGATTATCATGTGGCTTCCTTGTGTCTGACTGATGAAGATGATCTGGTTATAGGTACGGCCAGTCAGGGAGTTGCTCTCTTTGATTTGGAAAGCCGGAAGATAAAGACGATATTGCGTGAGAAAGATAGTACGGGACTTGCTCACAATGAGATTAATCAGGTCTTTAAGGATAGTCGGGGATTAATTTGGATTGCAACCCGTGGCGGACTCGATATTTATGATGTGAAGACCGGAAAGCTGAAGGGGCTTTCCGACATTATGCCGGATAACGGAGGTATTATTGCTGGCATAGCAGAAGATGCTAACGGGGATATGTGGATTACCTCTGCACGTCAACTGGTTCACTTGAATGTAGCGAAGAAGGAGAATGGAGATTACCGATTTATCCCTCATACGTATAATGAAAAGGATGGCTTGCAAAATAGTGATTTTAACATCCGTTCCATCCGGTTATTGAATAATGATGCCATTCTAGTCGGCGGATTGTATGGTATCAATATTTTCACTCCGGAAAATGTGCATTACAATAAACAGCTTCCAAAAGTCTTTTTTACGCGTCTGTCTTTGTTTAATAAGGTTGTTCAGGTAGGCGAGCGTATTGATGGAAGTGTATTGCTTCCCAAGAATCTTGACAAGATTGGTAAACTTACACTGAAGTATAAACAGAATATTTTCACTATTTCGGTTGCTTCCGATAATTTATCCCTTCCCGAAAAGACTTGTTATATGTATCAGTTGAAGGGATTTAGCAAAGAGTGGCTGTCGTTGCCGGAGGGAGTGCATAATGTTACTTTTACCAATCTGGCTCCTGGAAATTATGTCTTGAGTGTGAAAGCTGTCAATAGTGACGGATATGTAGGCAAGGAGATTTCTCAGCTTGAGATAGAGGTTCTTCCTCCGTTCTGGATGTCATGGTGGGCATACGTACTGTATGTGCTGGCAGGTATCGGTTTATTGTTCCTGGCTCGTAGCTGGATATTGAAGCGCGAAAGAGAACGGTTCCGTTTGCATCAGATTGAACTGGAGGTAGCGAAGAACGAAGAGGTGAACAATATGAAATTCCGTTTCTTCACCAATATCAGTCACGAGTTGCGTACTCCGCTGACGTTAATTATTGCGCCGCTGGAACAGATGCTGAAAGAAGCTGATAATGACGAAAGCCGGAAATGCGTCTTCAGCTGATGTATCGGAATGCACATCGGTTGCTGATGCTGGTCAACCAGTTGCTCGATTTCCGCAAGGGGGAAATGAGTTCCCATCATCTGTCGCTTTCTGAAGGAGATATTATTTCCTACATTCAGGGTGTCTGCGATTCGTTCCTGCTGATGGCAGACAAGAAGCAGATACATTTCTCGTTTTTCTCGAGTGTGGATCATTTTACCATGGCTTTCGATGCTGACAAGGTGGGCAAGATTGTGATGAATCTGCTTGCCAATGCGTTTAAGTTTACTCCGGAAGGTGGAAGGGTGACTGTCATGCTGGAACATCTTCAGGAGGAAAACGAAGTGATTGAGATAAAGGTGGCCGATACGGGTATTGGAGTGAGTGATGAGGACAAGGAGCATATCTTCGATCGTTTTTATCAGACAGAGAATAAGGAAGCGGGAGAAGATACAGGAGGTACGGGTATCGGACTGAGTCTGGTGAAAGACTTTGTGACGTTGCATGGTGGCGACGTGACTGTTTTCGATAATATTGGTAAAGGTGCTGTCTTTGTGGTACATATACCTGTCAAGCATGTCGACATACAATATCATCCCATTAATACGATGCCAGTACCTGGTTTGCTGTCTGAATCATCCGGACAGCAGGTGGATGAAGTTGACAGAAGTCAGTTCCCGCTCTTGCTGGTGGTAGATGATAATGCTGATTTCCGTACGTTTATGGAATCGAGTCTGGGGTTACAGTATCGGGTGAAACTTGCTTCGAGTGGAAAGGAGGCCTGGAATTTCTTGCAGAATTGTGAGGAAATGCCTGATCTGGTGGTCTGTGATATCATGATGCCGGAAATGGATGGGAATGAATTGTGTAAACTGATAAAGCAGGATAAGCGTACGGCTCATATTCCGGTAATATTGCTTTCTGCAAAACAGACTACGGAATCGAAAGTGGAAGGATTGAGTATCGGTGCGGATGACTATGTGACGAAACCGTTCAACATGACGATTTTGGTTTTGCGTATCCGGAAACTGATTGAACTGAGCCGTTATAATGCTTCGAAGGGAACTATCGATCCTGCTCCTAGTGAGATTGTCATCACTTCTTTGGACGAGAAGCTGATAGAAAAGGCTATCAAATATGTGGAAGATAATATCTCGCGTAGCGATTTGTCGGTAGAAGAGTTGAGTCGAGAGTTAGGCATGAGCCGTGTGCACTTGTATAAAAAGTTGTTGCAGATAACGGGAAAGACTTCGATAGAATTTATACGTGTCATTCGTTTGAAGCGGGCGGCGCAATTGTTGCGCGACAGTCAGCTCCATGTTTCTGAAATAGCATTTCAGGTAGGCTTTAACAACCCTAAGTATTTCAGCCGTTATTTTAAGGAAGAATTTGGTGTTTTGCCTTCTGCATATCAGGAAAAGGATGGAAAATAACAAATCATACCCTAAACAGAAACATTTGATTAACCTGTAGATTTAAAAATCTCCCTTTTGTAAAACATCTCAAATAGTTGTTTCTTAGTGAAATGCTTAAATTTGCCTACAAGAACAATGTGTATTATTGATGTTTAACTTTAGATATAGGTTATGATTATGAAAAACATTTCTTACTGTTTGCTGGCAGGACTTATTTTCGGTTCCTGCTCCGGGAAGGTGTATGAACAGACAGATAATGGCGTAATTGTGAAGGTTCAGCAGAAAGGAGAGCAGAATGCTCGCCTGGTTCGTTTTCAGGTTATGGGAGATAAGTTAATTCATGTATCTGCTACTCCCGACAGCAAGTTTGCCGATTCAAAGAGCTTGATTATCGTACCTCAGGAAAAACAAACACCGTTTACCGTTTCTCAACAGGGGGATACCATCACTGTCTCTACAAAAGAAATCAAGGCTTTTGTCCTGAGTTCTACCGGTGAAGTCTGGTTTACGGATGAGAATGGCAAAATGATTCTTCAGGAAAATAAAGGTGGAGGAAAAACATTCACTCCTATCGAAGTGGAGGGTACAAAGGGATATTCTATCCGTCAGGTGTTTGAGTCTCCGGAGGATGAGGCTTTTTATGGATTGGGACAGCATCAGTCGGAAGAGTTCAATTATAAAGGAAAGAACGAAGAGCTTTTCCAGTATAATACAAAGGTTTCTGTTCCTTTTATCGTTTCGAATAAGAATTATGGTGTTCTGCTCGACAGTTATTCTCTGTGCCGTTTTGGTAATCCAAATGATTACTCTCAGCTGGGAAAAGTTTTTAAGCTTTACGATAAAGATGGTAAGGAAGGAGCATTGACGGGTACATATGTGCCTGATGAAAAGTCGGGAGCGGAAACGCTGGTACGCCGGGAAGATTCGCTTTATTTTGAGCACTTGAAACGAGAAGACTTGTCGAAGGTGGTAAATCTGCCGGAAAATTTCCCGTTCATGGGAGCGAAAGTTACTTATGAGGGGATGATTGAGCCCTCGCAGACGGGTGAGTTTAAGTTCATCTTGTATTATGCGGGTTATACCAAGGTCTATATTGATAATAAGTTGGTTGTTCCAGAACGTTGGCGTACGGCATGGAATCCGAACAGCTATAAGTTTTCAGTTAATCTGGAAGCTGGAAAAAAGGTGCCTATCAAAGTCGAATGGCTACCGGATGGAGCCGTTTCTTACTCTGGCCTGCGTGTGTTGAGTCCGGTAGATCCGAAAGAGCAGGGCAAGCAGTCGTGGTGGAGCGAAATGACCAAGCAGCTTGATTATTATTTTATAGCCGGCGATGATATGGATGATGTAATCAGCGGTTATCGTACGTTGACCGGAAAGGCGCCTATCATGCCTAAATGGGCTATGGGATTCTGGCAGAGTCGTGAAAAGTATAATACTTCAGATGAAATGTTGGGGGCCTTGAAAGGTTTCCGAGATCGGAATATTCCTATTGATAATATCGTGCTCGACTGGTTGCATTGGACGGAAAATGCGTGGGGAAGTCATGAGTTCGATAAGAAACGTTTCCCTGATCCGAAAGCAATGGTCGATTCCATTCATGCAATGCATGGTCGGATGATGGTTTCCGTATGGCCGAAGTTCTATGTTACTACCGAGCACTACAAAGAATTTGATAAGAACGGATGGATCTATCAGCAGTCTGTTAAAGATAGCCTGAAGGACTGGGTAGGTCCGGGTTACCATTATGGTTTCTACGATGCTTACGATGCCGATGCACGCAAGTTGTTCTGGAAGCAGATGTATGATCATTATTATCCGCTGGGAATTGATGCTTGGTGGATGGATGCCAGCGAACCAAACATCCGAGATTGTACCGACATGCAATATCGCAAGGACTTGTGTGGACCTACGGCTTTGGGACCTTCAACCGAATATTTCAATGCGTATGCACTGATGAACGCGGAAGCTATTTACGATGGTCAGCGCGGAGTGGATAACAATAAGCGTGTGTTCTTGTTGACTCGTTCCGGATTTGCCGGATTGCAGCGCTATTCTACAGCTACATGGAGCGGTGATATTGCTACCCGTTGGGAGGATATGAAAGCTCAGATTACGGCTGGACTGAATTATGCGATAAGTGGCATTCCTTACTGGACCATGGATATTGGTGGGTTCTGTGTCGAGAATCGTTATGTAGCCGGACAACAGCAGTGGAATGCAACGAAAACGGAAAATGCCGATTACAAGGAATGGCGTGAACTGAATGCGCGCTGGTATCAGTTTGGAGCATTCTGTCCGTTGTATCGTGCGCACGGACAATATCCGTTCCGTGAAATTTGGGAAATCGCTCCCGAAGGTCATCCGGCTTACAACTCGGTTGTTTATTATTCTAAACTCCGTTATCGTCTGATGCCGTATATCTATTCTTTGGCAGGTATGACGTGGTTTAACGATTATACGATTATGCGTCCGCTGGTAATGGACTTTACGGATGATACAAACGTAAACAATATAGGCGACCAGTTTATGTTCGGTCCGTCGTTTATGGTTTCTCCGGTTTATCATTACGGCGACAGAAATCGTGAGGTTTATTTCCCGAAATCGGCAGGATGGTACGATTTCTATACGGGTAAGTTCCAGGCTGGTGGCGAAAAGAAAGCAGTAGATGCTCCTTATGAACGTATCCCGTTGTTCGTTCGCGCTGGCTCAATTGTTCCTTTCGGACCGGAGATTCAGTATACGGATGAAAAGAAAGCCGATTATATCAAGTTGTATGTTTATCAGGGTGCCGATGCGGCATTTACCTTGTATGAGGATGAAGGTGTGAACTATAACTACGAGCAGGGTAAGTATACCATGATTCCGATAGCTTACAATGAGGCAAAGAAGCAGTTGGTTATCGGAGATCGGAAGGGAGAGTTCGACGGTATGCTGAAAGAGCGTACGTTCGAAATCATTCAGGTGAACGCTGACAGCCCGAAACCTTTTGATATGAATGCCAAAGGTATTGTCGTGAAATATAACGGAACATCACAAACTATTCAATTGTAAAAGATGAATCGTAAGTTAACTCAAACTGTTATTATGGGAGTATGCTGCATGCTTTTTCTGGGGGCGTGCAGCTCTCTCTCTTCTGAGTCTCGGGAAAGACTGAGCTTTAATGATGGGTGGCTTTTTTCCTTGGCGGATGATTCACTGGCTGCACGACCGGAATTTGTCGATTCGGGCTGGAGAAAGTTGAACTTGCCGCACGACTGGGCTATCGAGGGTGACTTCAGTCAGGATAATCCTTCGGGTACAGGTGGAGGAGCTTTGCCGGGAGGTGTCGGATGGTATCGGAAAACTTTCGTAGCAGAGAACAAGGATAAAGGAAAACATTTCCGTATCGAGTTCGACGGAGTGTATATGAATTCGGAAGTTTTCATTAATGGTACTTGTTTGGGAAAACGCCCCTATGGATATATTTCGTTCAGTTATGATCTGACTCCCTATCTGAAATGGGGGGAAAAGAATGTAATAGCCGTACGTGTAGATAATGCGGAACAACCTAATTCTCGCTGGTATTCTGGCTGCGGCATCTATCGTAATGTGTGGTTGCTGAAGACAGGAGATGTATGTGTGGCAGAATGGGGTACATATGTCACGACGGCAAAGGTTGACGGACAGGGTGCTTCCTTGAATCTGGTTACGACCTTGGAGAATACAGGCAAGGAGAATGCTGATGTAACTGTACGCTCTGTTTTGAAAGATGCTGAAGGAAAAGAAGTCGCTCAGGTAGAATCTCCGGCGAATGTAGTTGCCGAGAAGTCGGCGGAGATTGCTCAAAAGCTGCAAGTTACCTCTCCTCAGTTATGGGATGTGGAGCATCCTTATCTCTATTCTTTGGTGACTGAGGTGATGAAAGGCGGACAGTGCGTAGACCGTTATGTAACGCCTGTGGGTATCCGTACGTTCTCTTTCGATGCTACAAAAGGATTTGTATTGAACGGCAAGCCGACAAAAATAAACGGTGTTTGCATGCACCACGACTTAGGATGCTTGGGAGCAGCCGTTAACGTTCGTGCCATGGAACGCCAGTTGCAGATGTTGAAAGAAATGGGATGTAACGGCATTCGCTGTTCTCATAATCCTCCGGCTCCGGAGTGGCTCGACTTGTGCGACCGTATGGGCTTTATCGTGATGGATGAGGCTTTTGATATGTGGCGCAAGAAGAAGACGGCCTACGATTATTCACGATATTTCAATGAGTGGCATGAACGGGATTTGCACGATTTTATTCTTCGTGACCGTAATCATCCGTCTGTATTCATGTGGAGTATCGGCAATGAGGTCTTGGAACAATGGAGTGATGCACAGGCTGATACACTTTCGCTGGAAGAGGCGAATCTGATTTTGAACTTCGGACATTCGGCCGATATGCTGGCGAAAGAAGGGGAGGTGAGTGTAAATTCCTTGCTGACTAAAAAAATGGCTGATTTTGTAAAGGCGCTGGATCCTACTCGTCCGGTCACTGCTGGCTGTAACGAACCGAATCCGGCGAATCATCTGTTCCGTTCCGAAGCTTTGGATATTATCGGTTATAACTATCACAATGTCAATATACCTGACGTTCCCCGTAACTTTCCCGGCAAGCCGTTTATCATAACGGAAAGCAATTCGGCCTTGATGACGCGTGGATATTACCGGATGCCGAGTGACGAAATGTTTATCTGGCCGGAACGCTGGGACAAACCTTTCTACGATGCTACGTTTGCCTGCTCTTCGTACGACAACTGTCATGCTCCGTGGGGAAACACACACGAAGAGAATTTGTTGCTGACAAAGAAGAATGATTTTATCAGCGGGCAGTATGTATGGACTGGATTCGATTATATCGGTGAGCCTACTCCTTATGGATGGCCTGCCCGAAGCTCTTATTTTGGAATTATTGACTTGGCAGGTTTCCCGAAGGATGTCTATTATTTATACCAGTCGGAATGGAGTAACAAGCAGGTCTTGCATCTTTTCCCGCATTGGAACTGGACGGCTGGTCAGGATGTAGATATGTGGTGCTATTACAATCAGGCAGACGAGGTAGAACTGTTTGTGAACGGGAAGTCACAAGGTGTAAAGGCTAAAGATGAAAACCATCTACATGTTGTCTGGCGTGTGAAGTATGAACCGGGTAGTGTGAAGGTTGTAGCACGGAAAGACGGAAAGGTTGTAGGTGAAAAAGAGATTCGGACTGCCGGAGAACCGAAAAAGATTCGTCTGACTCCTGATCGGAATACGTTGAATGCGGATGGAAAGGACTTGAGTTTTGTAACGGTAGAAATTGTGGATGCAGAAGGTAATTTGTGTCCTCTCGCGGATAATCTGGTACATTTTGAAGTAGAGGGTAATCTTTTTATAGCAGGTGTTGACAATGGAAGTCAGACTTCGATGGAACGTTTCAAGGATAATAAACGTAAGGCTTTCAATGGCAAGTGTCTGGTTGTTCTGCAAAATGACGGAAAGGCTGGAGCTGCTCGCCTGAAGGCTGTGGCCGAAGGTCTGGAAGATGCCGTTGTAGAGATTGTTTCAGAATGACACTAATTGGATTTTGTTTAAACTAAGATATAGATATTATGAAAAAGACCTTTTTGATTATAGGACTGCTAACGGCTGCTTTGGCTCCTGTAAAGGCTCAGAATGCAGCAGAAATACCTGTTTATCTGGACGACAAGCAACCACTGGAACTGAGAGTTCAGGATGCCTTGAAGCGTATGACTTTGGAGGAAAAGACCCGATTGAGTTATGCTCAAGGTAAATTCAGCTCGCCGGGCTGTCCTCGTCTGGGAATTCCTGAACTATGGATGAGTGATGGTCCTCATGGAGTTCGTGCCGAAATCAACTGGAACGACTGGGGATATGCCGGATGGACAAGCGACAGTTGTACGGCTTTTCCTGCGTTGACTTGTCTGGCTGCAAGCTGGAATCCGTCTTTGGCTGCTCAGTATGGAAAGGCTATCGGCGAAGAAGCCCGTTACCGTAAGAAGGATGTGCTGTTGGGACCGGGTGTGAACATCTATCGTACGCCTCTCAATGGCCGTAACTTTGAATATATGGGAGAGGATCCTTATCTGGCTTCCGAAATGTGTGTACCTTATATTCAGGGAGTACAGAAAAACGGAGTTGCTGCCTGCGTGAAACATTATGCCTTGAATAATCAGGAACTCTGGCGCGGACATATTGACGTGCAGGTTAGCGACCGTGCACTGTACGAGATTTATCTGCCGGCATTTAAGGCGGTTGTGCAGCGTGGCGGCGTCTGGAGTATCATGGGAGCATATAATAAGGTACGTGGCATGCATGCTGCTCATCATAAGCTCCTGAACAATGAAATTCTGAAAGGTGAATGGGGGTTCGACGGATGCGTGATAACCGACTGGGGAGCTGCGCACGATACGTACGAAGCTGCTATGTATGGACTGGATATCGAAATGGGGTCATATACTAACGGTCTGACTTCGGAATCTGAATTTGGTTACGATGACTATTATCTGGGAAAGAATTACCTGAAGATGGTAAAGGAAGGAAAAATTCCAATGGACGTGGTCAACGATAAGGCAGCCCGCGTATTGCGATTGATTTTCCGTACTTCGATGAACCGTCAGAAACCTTTTGGCTCAATGACAAATGAAGCTCACGAGCAGGCTGCTTATCGGGTGGCAACGGAAGGTATTGTGCTTTTGAAAAACGAGGCGCAGAAAAAGAAAATGCCTTTATTGCCTCTTTCTCCCGATAGCTATAAAAAAGTACTGGTTGTGGGAGATAATGCAACACGCAACCTGATGCAGGGAGGAGGTTCATCCGAACTGAAAGTAAAGAAGGTGATCTCTCCGCTGGACGGACTGAAGAAATATTTTGGCGACCGCATTGTGTATGCACAAGGGTATGCAGCCGGTCGTCCGATGTATGGACGCGAGGAAAAGATTCCTCAGGCTACAATGGACTCATTGCGGAATGATGCTGTAGCAAAGGCAGCGCAGGCGGATTTGGTTATCTTTATCGGGGGACTGAATAAAAATCATTTTCAGGACTGTGAAGGAGGTGACCGTCTGACTTTCGGATTGCCTTTCGGTCAGAACGAACTGATTGAAGAGCTGCTGAAAGCCAATAAAAATCTGGTAGCCGTCATCGTAAGTGGTAATGCTGTCGAAATGCCGTGGGTAAAAGAAGTACCTTCCATTGTTCAGTCGTGGTATCTGGGCTCGATAGGTGGCGATGCACTGGCCGATGTCTTAACTGGAAAGGTAAACCCCAGCGGAAAACTTCCTTTCTCATATCCGGCAAAATTGAAAGATTGTCCGGCACATTTCTATGGCGAAATGAGCTATCCGGGCGACAGCATCAAGCAGGAATACAAAGAAGATATTCTGGTAGGTTATCGCTGGTATGATACCAAGAAGATTAAACCGCTC
>ERZ780119.102-NODE-102-length-20960-cov-25.9737_pt1 | contig 20960 bp, 32 predicted proteins | sample MGYA00433083_ERZ780119 | MGnify/ENA primary metagenome ERZ780119 (study PRJEB29588, sample SAMEA2149557) | human gut metagenome | biome: human gut; feature: human-associated habitat; material: faeces | place: Denmark | collected 2008/2010 ... | reverse complement strand
CGTGATGGATACAGAGAAAAAAGTTTTGTACTCCCCCATGGGCCACTACAGTGCGTTGTACAACTATACAGTGTTGTCACAACGCAATAGAACAACACTGGTATAAATTACCTGTTGACATTGTACCACAACAGTGGTATAATATAGACAATGAAAGAGGGAACAACAGAGAACCAGATGGAACGGCATAGAGAAGTCCAAAACAGAGGTTCAAAGAAAACCCTTGACAAACAACAAAAAATGTGATACAATATAGGTGGAAAGAAACCACAAAATTGAATCACAACAAAAACATTGAGGAGATGTTATTATGAAAAAGTATAATCAGTCTATTACCGTTACCGTGTTCAATCGAATGGATTTGATTTGCCAGTTGATTGATGTCGGCAGTGTGTCGTTTGACGATGGCAATATGTATGTTTGGGGACAAAATGGTTATATCATTGGCTCTTATAACTTGCGCAACGGCCACAAGTGGCGCATAGTTAATAAGGGATGGGATACAGAATGCGATTGTTGGAGAGAATCCATCATTGTTGACCTTGTTTGATATCCACAGGCCGGAACTCTCAACCCTGTTGAGGGTTCTAACGTGGGGATATCCACTAATACAATTATCATTGAAGAGGTGTAATTTATGGAGATTAAATCTTATCGCTTGCGTTCTATGCCGTATGCAAATTGTCACGTTGAGTTTTACACTGATGGTATCTTTATTAAAGAGGTGCGGCTTGTGTCTTATACTACAACTATCTTGTCTGTAAAGTATCAAGGCTCTAATGCCGTTGTTGAAGTGGTGTATCCTGTCAATTGCAGTCGCACGACTGCTCGTCACGTCAACCGATTTACTACTGAATTGTTTGGCACAAATGAGTATCATGTCTTGAAAAAATTGGGTAAAGGTGGCACGATGCTATTTGAGGGTTGTGCAGTTTGCATTAGAAACTTGCACGCTGAATACTTGACTTAAGGCAAACGCTTCCACTAATAAGTCGAAACACCGGGCATCCGGTGTCCGTACAAGATGGCTACTTGTACGCTGATGATGACAAGCCAGAATACATTGAAGAGGTGTACTATATGAGATGGTATAGAATTGAGTTCTTTACTCACGGTACTTTGCCGGAGAATAGAATTAAGGTTGTTGAGCGGCAGTATTCAACACATCGCCGGGCTTTAGCGGCGGCAGATGCAATGCACCGCAATATGGATAAACACGGTATAGAATGCTGGTCATATTCTATTACGCCTGTGTAATTATAAGAGGTGCACTATGAAAAATTGGTATCGTATCGAGTTCTTTACAGAAGAATTTATGACTTGTGTACCGTCTGCCGAAAATGACTACTGTATATTCAGTTGTGAGCGCCAGTACACGTCTATCAATAGGGCATGGGCCGCCGCAAACCGTATGGCAAGTGTCCGTAATAATGTATTCTTTATTAGAGTTCGCCGTATTGATAGTGGAAGTAAATATCGTTATAATGCTAAGTAATTCCTAGGCCGGTATCTTGTACCACTGTACAGGATACTAACGTGGGAACTACCACGAGAAAGTGAGGGCATGAAAAATGTCTCTGTATCATTTCCAGTGTATCGCACCTATTTTAGCGGCTGTTGCTGTATGCTTTGGCCTGTACCTGTACGCAACTTTGAAAGGATGGCTGTGATATGATTAGGTTGTATCTAAAGAACTATAAACCTGCTGAGCTGGTTCAGCTATACAATGCGCTGTCTCTTGCTCGTACTATGGTCAAGGCTGATGTTCCGACAAATACGGAAAAGGACTTGGATGAAGTATTACAGTACATATCTGGGTACATGGATGCAAAGGGGGATTCTGCAAAATGAGTGCACGCCTTAATGGTTCACAGCTGGCCCACCGGGTATACAAGTACCTGCTGACCCAGTATTCTGCTGAACAGTTGCAGAACACTTATTATACAATGGATACTCGTGTATTTGCTGAGCCTGATGTGGCGTTCTATCCGGATATTGAGAATCGGTTCAAATCGCCAACAGACGCTATGAACTACCTATTGGAAGAGGGTTTGCCTATCTGGCTTGTCAAGTTCGGTTCTAATTATCCGTTGGAACACTTCACTTATCGAAAAGCCGAATTACTGTTTGACCTGTAATTTCTAGGCCGGTATCCTGTACTACGGTACAGGGTACTAACGTGGAAATTACCACGTGAAAGGAGTGTTGAAAACTATGTTGAAACTGTTAAAAGTCCCGCCTTAGTTGGGAATACCCGATTGTTAAATTTTTGACAATCTTATCGAAAAGTCCCATAACTCGGACGTATAAAATCTCTATCCCGAACGAAACAAAAGTCCATGTTAATTTGTACCCAGATATGGTACAATAAGTGTGGGAGATAACTTCCATCTCCTAATTTAGACGCTTCAACACAACACAAAACAAAGGAGTATTCATCATGCGTAAGTATTCTATCACCCGCCGTTCTATCGTCACCACTGCCACCGTTAAGGCCGTCAACCTGAACACCTTTGAAGTGGTTGATATGACTGCCACTCTCGAGGGCGCATTTGCTGACAACTCTGCCGCACTCAAGGCCGTTCAGAAGGTCTGGGAAAATGACGAGTTCAACCCTGTTGCCGTTACCAGTCTGTCTTGCAAGGTCAAGACCTATGGTATGACTGCCGCCCAGTGGTTTGAAAACGCCGATGTTATCGAGGAAACCGATATCACACCTGAGGAAGCGGCCCAGTTCGGCAAGCGTCAGAAGAAGTCTGACGAGAACGCACAGTAAGTTTATCCACCCAACAAACACATAACAAGTAAGGAGTATCACTATGAATATCATTTCCAAGTCCGCTAACGTTGCATCCGCTTTCGACCTGTACAAGCTCGTGCAGTCCCCCGTGCGCAAAAAGCTTACCGATATCAAGGGCCAGACCATTGAGCTGGACAAGTGGGTGCTGTACACTGAGCCTGACAAGGATGGCAAGGAAATGTCCCTGCTGGCTCTGTCTACCGTTGACGGTACTGCCTACTGCACCAACTCTGCAACGTTCTGCCGCTCCTTTGAGAGCGCCGTGGCAACCTTCGGTCAGTTCGGCGAAGAGTTCCACAAGATTCAGGTCACTACCGGCACTTCCAAGAACGGCCGTGACTACATCGACTGTGTGGTTGTTGGTTAATCACACAGGTAAACAACTAATTAAGAAGAAAGGCGAAGTTCTTCTTAAATAAAATCGCTTACAGTTTCCCGGCTGGTGGCCAATTCACTGGCCGGGATTCTTTTATAAAGGAGATGAACAAATTATGAATCATCGCCAACAAGTAGCCGCTATGCACGCAAGAGAGCTGGCAAAGGCCAAACAGCAGTTGTTGCTCAAGGTGAATCAGTATATTCAGGAAGTGCGGGCAGAGGGTGGCACAGCAGAAGTTACGCCGCAGATACAGCGATTGATTGAGCTTGACAAGTACCGCTTGAGAGATGTACAGAGAATGCGACAGATTGCAAGTGACCCACAAAAAATTAAAGAGTATGTGTATGCTGAGAATGCACAAGGGCAAGTAATTAGTGGTGAAAAAGCTATAAAGCGTTATCAGTCTTATCAACATTCTGCCATTGCTAGGCCAGCTGACCAGTTCAAAAAGAGTGTTGAAACAGTAATTGATACTGTTAAAGAAATGTTTGTTGACATGAACGCATACAACGAGTTTTCTCGTAAGTTGAATGCTCTTGTTAATCAAGACATCAATGAGCCTACTGAAGAGGAATGGTTTGTAACGCATGGTGCATATTTAGCACGGTTGAAAAACCCCAAGGAAATTGAAGCATCCAAGAAATGGTTCATGTACCTCAATCGAGAAAACACCAGAGACATGGAACGAGCCTTTAACACCTTGCTAGAACAGGAAGGTGCAAAGGAAGTTGCTAGGCGTATAAACGAGAACTTAACGAAAATTATGGAAGCGGCTGTCATTGCGGCAATTGGTTACAATGAACAAGCTGGTTCTGCTGTACAGGATGTTTTAATAATACTTGCACCAAAAGCAACCCGAGAACAAATGCAGTCAATGCAAGAACTGTATGACAGCCAGTTTGAATACAACGATTACGAGGAATGATATCTAATGTCACGTTCCGAAAAGTGGCGAACTTTCAGTGCTGACTTTGAGACAACAGTTGAAGAGAATACGAGACAACAGACAGCGACTGAGGTGTGGAGTGCCGCTAGTGTTGAACTTTGGACTGAGGACGTTATGGTTTTCCATTCCATTGGTGAGCTGTATGACTATTATGTGTCACTGAACGAGAACATTGTGGTATACTTCCACAACCTCAAATTTGATGGAAACTTCTGGTTGTCGTATCTACTCTATGACCTCAAATTCAAGCAAGCCTTTGACCCAGCACCAGACCAGAAAGGCGGCAAGTTCAAAAAGAACTGGGAAATGCCTGACAAGTCGTTCAAATACGTTATCTCAGATATGGGCCAATGGTACACTATGACTATCAAAGTGAATGGACACTACATTGAACTTAAAGACAGTCTTAAACTACTGCCATTCAGCTTGAAACAAATAGGTATCAGTTTCAAGACCAAACACCAGAAACTAGATATGGAGTATAAAGGGCACAGATATGCCGGTTGCCCTATCTCTCAAGAAGAACTAAAGTACATTGCAAATGACGTTCTAGTTATTAAAGAAGCACTCGAATTTATGTTCTCAGAGGGCCACAAGAAACTGACAATTGGTTCATGCTGTTTGGACGAGTTCAAGAAGGGGCACACAGTCGGAGACGATTACAGCACGCTTTTTCCAGACCTGTACAAAATACCACTTGACCCAGAAGTTTATGGTTCTAGCACAGCTGGCGAATGGATTCACAAGTCGTACAAAGGTGGCTGGTGCTATCTGGTCAAGGGCAAAGAGTGTAAGGAGTATAGAAACGGTGTGACAGCTGATGTTAATAGCCTGTATCCATCTGTAATGCACTCTGAATCCGGCTCAGATTATCCTATTGGTAAGCCTAAGTTCATTCATGTTGAAGCAAACGAGGGTGATATCTGGGACGCATACAATTGCCCTATTAAATATGACCCGTTCTGGTTTCAGCCGACAGAAAAGCCTAAAAAGCTTTGGGAATACGGAAAGTTTTATTTCTTCCGCATTAAGACCCGGTTCTATCTTAAACCCGGTAAGTTACCTTTTGTACAGATTAAAGGTTCTTGGATGTACAAAGGAACAGAAGCACTGGAAAGCTCAGATATTGTTGGAAAAGATGGTATTCCACGTTCCGAATACTATGACATTGACGGCAACTTACACGATACACGAGTTGAGCTTACATTAACACAGACAGACTTCATTCTACTGCGTGAACACTACAATCTAGTTGATTATGAACTACTTGATTACTGTGAGTTTGATTCAACTATTGGCCTGTTTGACGAGTACATTGACAAGTATGCCGCAATCAAAAAAACAAGCAAAGGCGCTATGAGACAACTTGCAAAACTATTTCTAAACAACTTATACGGAAAAATGGCATCTAGCATGAACAGCTCTTTCAAGGTCGCATTTGAAAAAGATGATGGTTCTGTTGGATTCTACGAGGTGGACGAAAATGACAAAAAACCCGGATACATTCCAGTTGGTTCAGCTATCACTAGTTATGCCCGCAACTTTACCATTCGAGCGGCTCAACAAAATTATTACGGAAAGGACAAGCCCGGTTTTATCTACGCCGACACAGACAGTATACACTGTGACCTGCCGCCTGAGCAGTTAAAAGGAATTACAGTGCACCCATCAAATTTCTGCTGTTGGAAGCTAGAATCGAGCTGGGACATCGGCTGGTTTGTGCGCCAAAAGACGTACATTGAGCACGTTGTAGCCGAGGACTTAGAGCCGATAGAGAATCCTTACTACAATATCAAATGCGCAGGAATGCCAAAAAAGTGCAAAGACCTGTTTGCAGAATCCTTTGACAACAAAGTTGCAGAGGACATTGAGAACGGAATAAATCCAAGAAATGAGGAACAAGCACTATCCGATTCTAAACTTACACCAGAAGAGATTGCATTTCTTAGTAAAACAAGAACATTCAAAGATTTTAAGACAGGTTTAACAGTTCCCGGTAAATTGCTTCCAAGAAGAATTAAGGGTGGTGTTTTGCTGGTTGATACTGATTTTACAATGAGGTGATATAATGACAGTAGTAGAGTTATGGAATGCGTTCAACAGTTGGACAACATTTACCAATGTTACCGTGTTCGAGTACAAAACTAGGCAGTTTCATTCTTTCGCGTATGCTGAGGATGTATTAAATAAGTATGCAAATTGTGCTGTTATTAGCTTTGACTACAATAGCACAACTGATGTAATTACTATTGAGGTGTAAATATGACTGTTGAAGAACTTTATGATTCATGTGGTAATTGGCTACCAAGGACAGCTGTTTCAGTTTGTTCTAAATCCGCTGGAACTAATGAAGTATTTACTTATTATCGTAAAGTACTTGATTTGTATGGTGACAAGCTAGTGGATAATTTTTGCTGGTTTCCATACGAAGATATATTTGCTATTAACTTGAGGTGATATAATGGCAAGAAAATTTTCAAGTCTTAAAGACCTGTATGCAACTTTATTCTTTGCAGGAAATGCACGTTTTGATTTATACAGTAGTTCTGGTTTAATTCGAGCTGGTTGTAGCTGGTCTGATATTTCAAAGTCGTACAAGGGTGCTCAGGTAGCAACTCTTTGGATTAAAGAACTTGATTTTGCTGGTTGCATTATTGATTGTGAGGTGCATTTTAAATGACTATTGAAGAGTTTTATCAGTCCTGCCAGAATTGTGGCTGGAAAACTGAGTTTGAGCTGTGGAGTTTCTTCACGCTCCTGTATCGTGGGCGGTTTGACCCCATGAAGAACCAGTTCAGAAACCTTCATGTGAGCACGTTTGAGGTTCGTAAAGACAAGGTAAGAATTCAAGTCAGGGAGTGTGTACGATGATTACATTGAAAGAACTCTGGTATGCGTGGTGCGACATTGACGAGCACACAGAAGTAGAACTCAAGTATGATGGTGATGAAGAGTTTATTGCGTTCAGGTTTGGTGAGCGTGATAAGTGGCGGCTATATGATAAAGCTATTGTTAGTGTGTTTTCGGCTATACAGGCTAATCAGGCTAGGGTTACGCAATGCCCATTTGATAAGGTCATTATTATTTTGAAGAGGTGAGTAACATGATAGAATTGCACAGAATCTGTGTCCACTCGTATGACAAGAGAACTGGTGGTTGTGATTATATCAGCTGTAAGTACCACATCAAGCACTATCAGCCTGAACCCAAGGACTGGTTTATCTTTCATAAGGTGACAGCGGTAAACGCTGGTGAGTGCTTACAGCAAGGGGGAACTCAGAATGGGTAATGGTATTATACCTGATGCAAAAGGAGTGGCAGAAGAAAAGCTCAAAAAGAAGCACCTGTTAATCCGTATCCCCGGAGAGAACTATGATAGAAAATGCCTGTCTAAAAATTCACTCATGTATGTTGCATATTCTCTTAACAGAGAGTATGTGCATCTGCCGGGCATCAACGATGGTGCAATTAAAGTTTCATCTCTGTCCAATGATATGCTGAGGTCTAAAGTTTTCATGTACCATATTGACACCAATAAGACGTTCACAGCAATAATTGCTGGCTCTGGGTTTACACTATGGTACACTAAAGAAAAGGAGAATAAAAAGTGAGCGAAGTTATCGTGTTTGCAATTGCGGCATCCTACTCTATTTACATCACGGTGTGCAGATACAAGTATAAACTTGACAAGTCGGTGTACATTTGTGATGCACTGTTGATTCTTGCGGCTCTGCTGTCATTGAGGTGGTAATATGAAGATTATTCATCAAGAAAAAGAAAGACGCTCTGATTTTATAAAAAACTTAAAACCCGGTGATGTTTGTTATATTAACAGTGCATTGTACATGGTTATAATGCCAAGTGATAGATACTGGAACAGCATGGTAATTAAACTTGAAACAGGTAAGGTTCAATATTTCAACCATAATATAAGTGTTGAGCCAGTAGACTGCTTTCTGGTTGTAAATGAATAAAACAAACCCCTCAAGTCGAACCTAACGGAACGGCAAGAGGGGTTTTCTATATCCTATCTCTGAGGTGCACCAAAGCGCATTGCAGATACGAAACTACAAAGCGAACGTTTCACCGCCGTTAAAAACCCCGCCTGTATCGGTGGTACTGTCTCAGAGGGATAAGCATTAGTAAGAAAGCGCTTTCAAGATAACTTCTTTGCATTGCAGATTCTTAAACCGGAAAGCGCCACGGTCGAAGAAATATCGCATCTGGTCTGTGAACATCTTGTACGCATTGAGCATAACATAGTTCACTCTATGGTCATCTGTTGTGACAGCCAGCTTGAACTTGTAAGTCAAGTCTGGTTTATCGTCACAGTAAATAACACCTATGTCTGGGAACTCTCTCAACCCGTATTCCTTGTTCATGTATCGGATAGTTCCCAAGTAACGAGAAGTACCAGTAGGGCGTTCAATAAATGCAGAGCTGTCGTTCAGGTACACAGCTTGTGTCAAATATACATCGTATGTGTCACCACTGAACGCACTGTTAAAAGCAGATTCAGCCTGAGCCTTAGAAGCGGCATCGACATATCCCTGTTCGAGTACCCAGCCAACTCCACGCAGAAAGTTTACGTTGTCATTCAGCCGTGAGCTTATATTCATCGCAACATAGTAAGGATTAAGCAGGGTAACAGGGTTAGACAGCATATAAACAGGAACATACCGAGATTGAGCTCCCTGACCACGAGCAACAGAAGTGTGGATAGACCGGAACTTCTTTACTTCATCTGCACAGTAATGGTTTGTCTCGCTCTGGAACTCGTCCATGAGCATCCGACTGGTATCTGAGAAAAAATGAGAATACTTCTTAATCTGGTCTGCCGCATTGATACTTACAGCATATCCACATGGAACGCCGTCAAGAAACAGTTCATGGTAAATGCCAGCGGCCCTGCGCTGAGAGGTCATTGCGTGTCCTTGATAGAACAGAACGCCGATATCCTTAAAGAATTTGTCAGCGCATCCATCAAGTTCATAGTTGAACCTATACAGCAACATGAACTTCTCTTTGTAGTTGATAAAACGCTTGACGCAATACCGGTTGAACCAAGTAGTCTTACCGCCAGAACGGTTGGTGGTACACATATAAATCTCTGGCTTGTTGCCGTTCGTGTCCATCAAAGACAGTAGCTTTGTACCGTCATAGAAGTCACCCATTGTCTCAGCTCCTTTTTAGGAATTATTCCTATTTGTTCCATGTGGAACATTTTCTCTCTAAAATAATTATATCATACCTACTTCCATTTTTCAACTACCTATGGTATAATAATTATAGAAGCTAGACCGGAAAGGGGGTGAGCTTATGAGTACCGTCTATTCCGTTCCAGTGGAAGTAAAACTCGCTCTGGCCTTTATGGTAATTGACGTTTTCACCGGAGTGCTGAAAGCTGTCAAAAACAAAGAGTTGAACTCCACAAAGGCAAGGGAAGGAATTTACAAGAAAGCCAGTTTTATTTTGTTCATTGCGTTCGGCTATCTCGCTGATTATGCTATGGACTATGTGAACATGGGTTTCAATTTACCTGCCGCCGCAACTATCTGCACTCTGGTTATCATCACGGAAGCTATTTCTGTGCTTGAGAATCTTGGTAAGATTAACCCCGACTTGGTTAAACTGGTTGCGCCGTTCCTGTCTGCACTGAACAAGAAAGAAGGTGAGAACAATGGTTGACGTTGAGCTACTGCTTTCTGACAACGGTGGGGTTAGAATTTATCCCACCGAATGGCACAACACTATCTACTTTGGCTATCAGAAGAACGCTAACATTTACCGTCTACACATTGTTCGATCTAAGGTGTGGCAAAACCTCACTGTAAGAGCTTTCTTTCACACAGCAAATAAACAAGACCCGCCAGCACAGCTGTTTGTAGGTGATTACGTCAATGTGCCCGCTTTGATTACCGCTACTACGGTTGGTGGCGTTATCACAATTGAGGGCACTGACGGCATGAAAGCTCTTACCACGGCTGATATCCCTTACATTGTAAGTGAGAACTCTGGTGTTGAGGACGGCACAACTCCCGAACCAGCGTCTCCTGCTTGGGTTCAGCTAGTAGCAGAAATCAATGCAGAAGCAGAAGCGGCAAAAGCCGCCGCTAAGATTGCTAATGAATCGGCAATTAAAGCGCAATCTGCTCTGAATGATTTGTTACAGGGCATCCGAGACGGCGATTTCATTGGTCTGCCCGGCCCGGCTGGCCCACAAGGCCCTCAAGGTGTACAAGGCCCGGCTGGCCCGCAAGGCCCACAAGGTGAAGTTGGCCCGGTCGGCCCACAAGGCCCGAGAGGTGCACAGGGTGTAAATGGCCCGCAGGGCATCCAAGGCCCAAAAGGTGACCCCGGCCCTAGGGGTAACGTTGGGCCACAAGGCGAAGTTGGCCCAGTTGGCCCGAGAGGTTTACAGGGTGAGACTGGCCCGGCTGGCCCGGCTGGCCCGCAAGGCGAAGTTGGCTCAGTTGGCCCGGCTGGCCCGCAAGGCGAAGTTGGCCCAGTTGGCCCGGCTGGCCCTAAAGGAGAACAAGGTGTACAAGGCCCAGTTGGCCCAGAAGGGCCTAGAGGTGCACAGGGTGCACAAGGGCCAGCTGGCCCTCAAGGCCCTAGGGGTGACGTTGGGCCACAAGGAATGCTAGGCTTTTTACAGTCCACATCCGAAAAAGACCTTAACAATATCAAAACCCCCGGTTTCTATGAGCAGATGTTCCCCGGAACAAGCAACACGCCGTTTTCTAGTGGATATCACTACTGGAACATGATGGTGGTTACTGTAGCAGGCCATTGGGTGTGGCAGTTGATTTTTCCGACTGAATCATCTAATGTGATTTATGTGCGTGAGTTCACTAACACCAGATGGGGCGCTTGGAGACACATCAATACTATCGCTTAAGAGGTGATATTATGAAAACTAAATCATATTATGTTTTCGACTACACCCTCAACCCTGATGAACAGTTGTCACCTCACTTCAAAGCGCATGAGTTTCGCTGTTCTGACTTATCCCGTGTCATTGTGCTAAACAAAGCACTTCTTGAACTTCTTGAAATTATCCGTAACCACTACAATAAACCCCTTATTATCAACTCAGCATATCGCACAGTAGCTTACAACAGTTCGCTTAAAAATTCCAGCCCTAAATCACAGCATGTGTTTGGCAACGCCGCAGATATTAAAATCTCAGGTGTTACGCCATTACAGCTGTACTCGTGGCTCAATTCTAAATACCCTAATTCGCTTGGACTTGGACTGTACAACACCTTTGTCCATGTGGATGTAAGAGAGGGAAAGTCACGATGGGACTACCGAACACAAAAATAACGTTGCTGGTTTGCCAGCAGACAGTTATACTGTCACCCTCACACTTAAATACTTGAAAGGAGCAAATTATGGAGCTTGCCGATTTCAATGCCAAGACACAAGAGCTTATCAAGCACTTGGGTGATAACGCAGACCAAGGCGAAGTAACCAACATCTTGGCAGAACTGACCACTGGTTTCAGTGAAGAGGTTGCCGCAAAAGCGACCGCTCTGCGCAGTGTGGATGAACTCACTGCTAAAAATGCGAAGTTGAAAGAAGATAACATGAATCTCTTCCTTCGTGTTACTGTTCCTGATGAACAGTTAAAGCAGGGTGTTCGCCCGGAAGAGGACAAAGACCCTATCAACCGCCTGTTTACCAATGGCCGACTTAACCTCAAAGGTTAAATATTTTAGAAAGGATAGTGATAAACCATGGCAACTGCTATCGACATTGTGAACGCAGTCATTGAGACTAGTTCCACGCTGAAAGATAACATCCCGCTTGCTACCAATGCCACTCTCCAGGCAACTGGTGGCGCTATCATGCAGTACACTCCCTTTATGAATGAGTTCATCAATGGTCTGGTGAACCGCATTCTGTTTCAGGAAGCGCACAACATGACCTATGACAACCCCCTTCGCATTTTCAAGGGCGTTGATATCCCCTATGGCACTGACGTGCAGGACAGCATTGCGAACCCTGCTGTTGCTACTCCCTACGACAGCTCTGCAATGAGTGATGTTCTGTCTCCTGCTTCTCCTGACGTTAAAACAGTGTACTACCGCCGCAACCGGCAGGACAAGTACAAGGTTACTGTCTATGATGCCGTTCTCGCTGGCGCTTTCACCAACGCTGACACCTTCAACAACTTCGTCTCGATGATTCTGAACACCCTTACCAGTGGTGACAACATTGACGAGTTTAAGCTGATGAAGGGTGTCGTTGGTCAGGCTATCAACGATGGCAACATCAACAAAACCACTCTGACCGCTGGTACTGACCACCGGGCCTTTGCTGAAACCCTTGTCACCGACCTGCGTGCCAAGTACCTTCAGTTCCAGTTCCCCTCTACCAAGTACAACTGCTATCAGAAGATGGCTAAAGCTAAGGGCATTGAAAACGCAACGCCCCTGACCACTTGGACTTCTCCCGACCGTATCAGTGTTCTGGTTCGTGCTGACGTTGCCGCATTCACTGACGTTGAAGTTCTTGCTAAGGCGTTCAACATGAGCAAGGCTGATTTCCTTGGCCGTCAGGTGATGGTTGACAGCTTTGGTGATACCGGTGATGCCGCTAAGACGCTGGCAATCATCGCAGACAACACCTTCCTGCGCACCCACGACAACCGCTTCCAGATGGCCGAAACCCCGTACAATGCAAGCACTCTGAGCCGCACCTACTTCCTGCATCACTGGGAGACTATGGCTTGCAGTCCGTTTGCTAATGCGTGGGCATTCACCGAAGAGTAATCTTCCTAACGTAACTGCTCCATAATTTTCTCTCTTACGGTAGCTGGTTGAGCTTTAGACCAGTGAGGGCGGGACAGGGGCAAGAGAGGTACAAATTATGTTTACACCAACAACTGCTTTAAGGCTACTCGACACTCCACTAGATAGTGATTACAGAAACACGCTGTGGTTTCCTAACCGAGAAGCACAAACTGCCTATTTCTTAGGTAAAACAATTAAGACCTACGATAACTTCCAGTACATTAAAAAGAATAACACTATTGTTGTGGATGGCGAAGTGGACTTGTTGTATAACTGCAACTACATCATGTACCAGAACAACAACTTTACCAATAAATGGTTCTATGCCTTCATTGATAGAATCGAGTGGGCAAGCAACAGCTCTGTAAGGCTGTACGTCAGCACAGACGTTATACAGACTTGGTTCTTCGATATCACATACTATGACAGCTATGTTGATAGATGCCACAGTAATACTGATATTGCCGGAGATAATATCGTGCCTGAGGATTTCAGCATTGGCAATCCGGGTGGCTATCAGGTGGCTGGTTCGACTGACCTTGCACCAGATGGCATTGCGCTGTTTGCCACTTCCACTTATGCAGGAGAATCCAGAACTGGTTCTGTGAACTCTGGCATTTACTCCGGTGGGCAAAACCTTGTTGACTTCCACATTGATAATCCCGGTGTCGGCTCTATTCTTGACAGCTACGTTAAGAATGGAACAGCAACAGCGGTTATCAAATTACAACAGTACCCTTACAAGCTCAAGAACGGCCCTATGTCTGTTTCCTTCTCTAAGTATCCCAGTTCTATTTCTGGCTATACACCAAAAAACAATAAAATGCTCTCGTCTGCGTTCGTTACTTGTTTTATGAGCATGTACGGGCAGGAGACTGATTTCAACCCCGTGTTCATCACCGACAGCAAAGTTAATATTAAAGTTTCAGCTGACCAGACAAGCGGAACTATCAGCGCATTTGTTGAGAATTACAGCGATGGCTCTATTTCTACAATCTCTATGTTTGCTTCCATTCCAGAAAGTGGATGGAGCTACAACCAGTACAAAAACGATTACAATTTGCACAGTGGAAGTAATGCTATATACATTGAACGGCAAAAGAATGTACGAGTAGGAAACACTGCACAAGCTGTTGTTGGTTCAGTTGGTTCAATCGCTGGACTTGCTGGAAGCGTCATTGATACTATTAACCCCATCACAGCAGTAACCGGCAGAGTTAATCAATCCATCCAGAATGTAACTAGCAATGCCAGTAATGTAATATCAAATGCGACCAAAGCCGCTATTCAGTTTTCGGGCATTGACGAGATTACACAAGACCTTGCCGCCATCTCTGAAAACTACAATGCGCCTGCTACTGGTGGCATGAGTGCTTCTAATGGCTACATTGCTACTGGCAAAACCGTCTTTTCCTACGGATATAAAGTTCTCCCCAGAGACATTGTTGAACGTTGTGACAAGTTTCTCACCGTCTATGGCTACAAACAGAGCGAATACAGAGCAATCAACCTTCATGCTAGAGCAAGCTGGACTTACATCAAAACCAATGGATTGAATGCCAGCGGTAACTTCCCAGACGATGATATGAACATTATCAAGCGTGCATTCAATAACGGCATATTCTTCTGGGTTTACACTGCAACATACGGAAACTTCGGACAAAACAATGCTATTGTGTAAGGTGGTGATTATATGGCAAACTCAGCGGCAGAAACGCTAAAAGAATTTAAGTCTGCGTCAACTGCCAGCAATGCTGTATACGCTACCTTAAAAGTGCAGTATACTGGTTCATGGATGGACGATATTCAGCAAATTTCAACAATGTGCGGCGTACCTGTCCAAACGCTTTTACAGCTGAACCCTTGGCTTACTTCCAACAACTTTGTTGCCAATAACCACGACTATATAACAATCAAAGTGACTGCTGGTTCGCCCAGAACTGGTGGCAGTAATGCACAAAACAATGTCACCGGTTTTTACAGTACTAACGAGTGGTTTCACCCTCTTGGTGTTGGGATGTGGTATTGCACCACTGCATTCAGCACAACTCACGCCGGTATTGACCTCACTACTGGAACAGCAGGTCAGATTGCTGGAAAACCTATCTATGCCGTGAAGGCTGGCACAGTTGTGCAAAGCTACTCTTCTACGTCTTGGGGATACACTGTTCTTATAAGACACGATGATACAAAAGACGCAGACGGAAACTGTTACTATACACGTTATGCCCACATGGAAAAACTTGGCCCTTCTGTAGGAACAAGGGTTTCTCAAGGTGACCAAGTAGGCACTTGTGGAAATACTGGTACATCTACTGGCGCTCACCTTCACTTCCAGATTTATTTTACTTCTGCAACACGCACAGATTATGCTAACTTTGACGGTGGTAAAGTAAGCCACACTTTTAGTGTAAATCCTAACGATATAAAAGGCTTTCCCGGCATTCCTTACACAGAAAACCATTACAGCCAAGTTGAGATGCACAAAAGTCCTTACGTTACTGATGCTGATATCAAAGTGATACAAGGTGCGGCATCTGAGGACGGCACTGTTACGGAATCTCAGTTCAACGAAACAGTAAATGGAATAGCTGACAGAATCATTTCCGCAAAGAACGTTGACCCTTCTAGCGAGTTGGCAAAACTTATTAAAGACTACGTTAAAGCACAGTTGGACGGTATCAAAGCAAATGCCGCTGGCTATGCTACTGATATTCTCACTACTGGTGATTTCAGCGGAGTTCTTAACAAGTTCTGCTCTGACGTTGTAAACAATTCCATCTGGTACGTTGAAAACAAGATAAACAACCTGCTTCAATATGCTATCTCAGTTGGACAACAAGCCGCACAGAATGAAATTAACCAAGCAAAATCACAGCTAAAAGACTGGATTGTAGACGTTACTAAGATTGACCGCAACTCTGAACTAGGCGTGCACACTCTGAATCTACTTGATTCTTATGTTGACACTATTGTTGCAAACGGCTGGCAAGCCGTTACTACTGCACTAACAACAGGTGATGTAAAACTAGCCACTGGTCAATTCTTGGAAGTAACCAAGAGACAGTCAATCGACTATGTTTGTGAACTTGGTTCTCATGCGCTAGCAAATGCAATTACTTCCTATATTGGTTCTCATTCACAGAGCACAGAACTTAACCAGATTGCCGCAGACTTAGTGCCCGGTATCATCAACACTATGTGCCAGTCGATTGGCGGTGTTATGAAAGGCGATATCTCTATTGAGCAAGCGGCTAAAAACGTTCTGGTTCAAGTGGTAACTACAGTTGCTAACACAGTAGTTCAAAAATACCTTGTACCAGTTGTCACAAACTGGGTAGTAACTGGTCTAACAAACCTTGCAATCAATATTGCCGGTTCACAAATAGGTGGACAAATAGGTGCGGTTATTGCTGGCCCTGTTGGATACGTTATTGGAGCAGTTGCCACTGCTGGCCTATCTTGGTTAATCAGCTCAATATTCGGATAAGAGGTGATTTAAATGTACAATTACGATAACGAACTCGCAGACAAAGAAGCATCACACGCCGCTTACGCTGACTACTACTTTCGTCTTAAATCTCTGGCTTGCACAATGTTTAAGTGGGAAGGACTACCTGACAGTGTGAATGAACGATATCTTGAATATTGCCTGTTCACATATGGTAAAGCTGTTTTCTTCAACCATGCAACCCGTGGATATATGTGCCTGAATGGCGCACTTCGTGGAATCAACTTCTACAATGAGCCTATGTATATCAGGCCTATCAGTCCTGTGGAAACGTTCCATGAATACGATATGAAGGACTGCGTACTTATCAGAAACACCCCCGATATGTACCCGACTTTCCTTACTACTATCCGTTACACACGGGACTTATACGACATTGACCAGACTATCAAGGTCAACATTGGTGCTCAGAAAACACCTGTGCTAATTCTTACTGACACCAAGCAGAAACAGACTGCACAGGCCGTTTATCAGAAGTACACTGGTAACACTCCTGTTATCTACGGCATGAAAGGCACGTTTGACCCGAACAGTTTCATGGTTCTCCGCACAGATGCACCGTTTGTCGCTGGCCAGTTGCAGGATATCAAGATTACGAAGTACAATGAGTACCTGTCTTTCCTTGGTATCGGCATGGCAGACTTCAAACGTGAACGAAGAGTAACTGACGAGGTGGAACAGTTTGACCAACAAGCGAATGCTCTGGCAAACATTGGTCTGTCTCAGCGTGAACACGCTTGCAAACTTATCAATGATATGTTCGGACTGAACGTATCTGTTCGACTGGCTAATGAACCTTACATCACTGACGGTGACAAGTACAGCAAAAATGCTTCTACTATCTCCTATGTGCGTGCTCGTGGTGGAGATGATAACGGGGGTGGGGAATAATGGCAACGTATACCATTGAACTGGGCAAACTACTCACTCTCGATGGGTTTGACATTGGCATGAAAGATTACCCTCTTCCGTCTTTTCTCCGTTCTGCTGGTGATATGCAGGCGTGGAGAGAAGCGCTGAACCAGAAAATCATTAACCACTACTATTTCAACGAGATTTGCTGTCTGCCGCCTGATAGATTCAAGTTCTTCCTGAACAACACTCTTAACGAGAAAATGCCTTACTTCAATATGCTGTATGATGCTATGGCTGAGAACTGGCAGTTCTACACTGGTGGCACTCTCACTGAGGTTGTCAAAGCTGACGGTACTAGTTCGGATAATGGTACGAAAACCGGTACTGATGTGCTCGCTAGGTCTGGTATTGATACTACCAACAATGTCAGTACACAAAATAATTCCCATAACGATTACACCCTCAATGTTAATTCTGACACTCCTGCTCAAATGCTCAACATTGAGAGTGATATCGCAAATAACACCTACGCTTCCTCTGCTAACAAAAATAAAAATAATGGAACTAACACAGGAAACAGCAACAGCACAGATACTACCACTTATAACAGCAGAGAAACAACTACATTCGATGAACACACCACAGCAGACAGACAGCACAATGACAACCGGAACAGAACCGTGTCTGGCTTGAACAACAAGTCTTATGCAGAACTGTTCAAAGAATACTCTGAATCTGTACGCAATCTGGATTTAGAGGTTATCGACAGTTTGAAAGATTGCTTCATGGGAATTTTGTAAAGGAGTAAAACTATGGTCAACTTCATTAAGTCTGCTGACAGCAAAATCAAAATCAATGAAGATGTTTCCTACTTGCTGAACGATGCACTGCACGTCAATGCTGTGTTCACTGCTTCCGGCATTGTCGAACAAAACAGCCCTGTCCTGCTTGTGAACCTGCCCAATGTTGGCAAACACGCTGAACTGAATTGGTACAACACCAGTTCTGACCATGCCGCAACTGCCGCCGCAACCGTTAAGAACACCACCAGTTCTGTGGACGGCCTGCACAACATCACTATCCAGCTTGGTGCGGCTACTGTTGCTGGGCAGGAGTACCACATTGAGGGCTGGATTAAACTGCCCTGAAAGGGGTGATGTTTATGGATTTAGTCTCGCTGGCTAAATTCCTGAGCGCCCTGCTTCAGTGGGTGCTCGACTACTTCCATCTGTAAAGGGGGTGTCACTATGCCACTTACTACTCTTACTCCGTTGCCCTTCCTTCCTATTCCGGGCAAGTTTGACCTGAATACTTTCCTTCCGGGTTCTAGCGACTATGAGATTCTGGCACGAGTTGTGGAAACCTACAACAGCGCTGTTAAACAGTTCAATGAAATTATCGAGTTCTACGGTGACTACGATACTAAAATTGAACAGCTGGAAACCAGTTTTCAGAACAAGCTGGATGCTTTTGAAATACAGGTAAACAACGAGAATGCACAGTTCAAATCTGATGTAACTACACAGCAGAACAACTATCAGAAAGACATTGATGCCAAAATTGCACAGCTAGACAAAACCGTTCAAAAGTGCTATACTGAGATTGAGAAGCTCATTAACGGTGAGTATATCGAGACTTATGTACAGGCTCTTGCAACGTGGATTGACAACAACTTACAGGTAATGGTTTCCAAGGTTGTGAAATACGTCTGGTTTGAAATCAACGATGACGGCTATTTCATTGCTTGGATTCCTGACACTTGGGACTTCATTGACTTTGACACAGACATGAACCCCGATTCTGAGGACTATGGCAAACTTGCCTTGCTCTGGCAACCGGAAGTTGTACAGTAACTTTGACGTGTGATAGGCACTCTTCAATCCTATCGGGAGGGTGAACCGGGTGTTCTGGTTCAATGGGTGGACAGTTTATTATATGAAAGGGGTCAATAATATGGCTATTAAGAAGTATATTGGTGCTCGTTATGCTCCGAAGTTCATGGGCGCTTGGGATAAGTCCAGCGAATACGCCGCTCTGAGCGTGGTCTATACCAATGATAAGAGCTATGTCAGCCGCAAGACTGTTCCTGCAAACACTGAGATTACCAATACTGAGTTCTGGATTCCGAGCGCAGACTGGAATGCTCAGGTGGCGCAGTACAACCAGAACGTTGAGCGGTATCAGGCCAACGTGGAGCAGTATAACCAGAACGTGGAGACGTACACTCAGGCTGTTGACCAGTTCTACGCTGATACTCTTCACAGCTATGACACCAAGGCTGAGATGGTGGCTGACCGTTCTCTGAAACTGGGTGATACTCTGCTTACGTGTGGCAATGCTTCTATCGGTGACGGTGGTGGTTCGTTCTATCAGGTTGTGCCTGAGACTTCTGCTAAGGCGGTGGCTCTGGAAAATGGGCTGTTTGCTCTGCCGTTCGAGTTCCAGCCCTATGACTACAGTGAGTTTCAGGGTGAGGTTGACAGGGTGGTTGAGAGTTTCGGCACGAGCGTTGCTGAAATCAAGGCCGCAAGTCTGGGAACGTATGACAACGTTGCTAAGATGAAGGCTGACACCACGCTGAAAGCCAACACAACTGTCCTGACTACTGGTGAAGCTACTGTTGGTGACAACAGGGGCAGTTTCTACCGAGTGCAGGAAACCAGTGAACGGGATGATGCTGTGCCGCTGGACAACGGCAAGATGGCTGTGCCGTTTGCTCTGAATGTGGGTGCGGTCGCTGGTACTGCACTGACGTTCAATGGCCGAAGCGATGCCGCCGCTGTGTGGAACGTGAAAGCTCCTGGTACGGTGACTATTCCGCTGAGTGTCCCAGCTGGCGGGACTGCTACAGTGTTTCTGGGTGTGCTGTATGGTGATAATGAGAGCACTGTTACGGCAACCCTGAACATCAACAACGGCAAGGTCAAGACCATGACGTTCACTGATAAGGGTGACGCAACGCACGATAAAATTTGTGTGTATGCTATCACTGTGAAAAAGACCGATGTTGTTAATTGGTCTTATAGCACAATTGCTTCTTGGCAAGTTGCATACTCGCACGACATAATTACCACAAGAACTGCATTTGGCAGTAATGCTCCTGCGGCACCTTCTAAAACTACTGGATTTGCAGACCTAGGCATCAAATACCTAACAGTCTCTGAACCGGTACATTTAAGCCAAATTGAAATAAATCTTCCTAATCTTACGCTGGGTGACGGACAGGTTCCATACTACAATAAATTTGAATTTGGTCGTTATACACAGTTAACCGCACCTAATATCGACTGGACAACACTAGTCAATATCCCAATAACACAGGCAGACATGAATAAAATTAAAACTTTCAACGTCAACGTAGACCTGGAACCCGGTGAAACTTATGTGCTCGATATCAGTATTCACGACAACAACACGCAGGTTCCATATTGGGATTTAAATGTTGAGGCAAAAAATGGAACCTACGGGCCGTTTACCGCTAACTTTGATTCGTCAATAAGTAATTGGAGTTTTAATGGCGTACTTATTACGACTAAAAACGCATAACATAAATAACTGGGCTGGCATTATGCTGGCCCAGTTTATTTACTGACTTGTGTAACTAGACCAGTAATATGTACTAGCCAATGCGGCAGTGCAAAACTTTTTTCTCTGTATCCATCACGCAC
>ERZ780119.81-NODE-81-length-23049-cov-3.8567_pt1 | contig 23049 bp, 18 predicted proteins | sample MGYA00433083_ERZ780119 | MGnify/ENA primary metagenome ERZ780119 (study PRJEB29588, sample SAMEA2149557) | human gut metagenome | biome: human gut; feature: human-associated habitat; material: faeces | place: Denmark | collected 2008/2010 ... | reverse complement strand
TGTGTACGCCGGTGCGACATCGGTGGATGATTATGTGTCGGCACTGACTGCCGGTGCGGCGTTTTCTCCATTGATTGATGCACTGAAGAAGCCGAGATTGGCACTTGCCTATATCATCCGTACGATTAGTATCTGTGCGTCGGCGATGCTTCCGTTTGGTGCGTGGGGATATTTTATCATTTACCAGATTGTGGAAGCGGATAATGTTGCGGATAAGGCACAGGCGACGGATATTTTCATCCAGTCAATTCCATTTATGTTTTATGCGATTGTTGCGATTGTTCTCTCGCTCTTATTTGCTGCCGGTAAAATTCCGATTATCGGACCGATGAAAAAAGCGTACCGGATGATGAAAGAAAAAGGAATCCAGATGGGTGACATTAAAGGGAGTGATGAAGAGGCTGATGCAGAGGAAGAAGAGGATTTTGATGAAAATAATGAGAGAACAAAACACGTCAGTGTGTTAAACCTCATTTTGCCGCTTGTCTGTATTGTAATTGCTTTGTTAGCAACGGGGCTTAACTGCTTTACGGCGTTTGCTATTGCGGTTATATTTACCGGATTTTTATATGTCATGCAGGGCTTACAGACGATTTCCGAGTATGTGCAGTGTATCGTGGATGGCTTTATCGACATGGTTGACATGGTAATTATTCTGATGCTTGGTTATGCGATGCAGGAATGTATGTATGCGATGGGAATGGAAGATTTTGTATCCGCTGTCTGCGGGGCAATTCCGGTTGCCAGTCTTCTGCCGTTTATTTTCTTCGTATTCTTTAGCTGCTCGGAATATTTGTTCAGCTTAAATTATACGTTGTATCAGATTGCGATTCCGGTTATGATGGTAGTATTACCGGGCGTTGGTGCAAATGTTCCGTTGTGCCTTGGTGCGATTATTTCTGCCGGATTATTCGGCGCAAATGCGTGTGTTGTTTCTGACCTAGGCGTTGTTTCGGCGCGAGCATGCCGGGTAACGATATATGACCAGTATCGGACGAGCCAGCCGTATGTGCTGATTGCCGGTGCGATTTCTGCGGCACTTTATTTGGCAGCAGGATTCATTTTCTAATGTTTTGAAAAGGAGTGGATACGATGCAGAATTTTTATTATGATATTCCAACGAAAGTATTTTTTGGTGAGGGACAGATTCAAAATCTGCCGGAGCTTGTCAGTGAATTTGGACAACGTGCCCTTTTGGTGTACGGTGGCGGCAGTGTAAAGCGCAGTGGTTTGTATGATACGATTGTGTCGCTGCTAAAAAAGGCAGGAATTACAACGTGGGACCTTACGGGCGTGGAGCCAAATCCACGGCTTAGTACCGTGTGCCGCGGTGTGCAAATCTGCCGTGAAAATCAAATTGATGTGGTGATTCCGATTGGCGGCGGCAGTACGATTGACTGTGCGAAGGCGGTTGCAGCGGGATTTTACCATGAGGGAAGTCCGTGGGATTTGGTGCTGGATAACAGTTTGATAACAAAAGCACTCCCGATTATTACGGTGCTTACGCTGGCGGCAACCGGTTCTGAAATGGATGGATTTGCGGTAATTAACAACGAAGAAACTTCGGATAAGCAGGAGATGTGCAGTATTTTACTGTATCCGAAATATTCTATCATGGACCCGGTTAATACATTTACTGTGCCAAAATACCAGACGGCAGCAGGTACGGCAGATATTATGAGCCATATTTTTGAATTGTATTTTGATGGAACACCGGGAAAATATATGCAGGATCGTGTGATGGAAGGTCTTTTGAAAACGTGTATCCATTTTGGACCGGTTGCTTGCGAGAAGCCGGATGATTATGAGGCGAGAGCCAATTTGATGTGGACGTCAAGCTGGGCGATTAATGGATTTTTAGCGTGTGGTCTTACATCTTTGTGGCCTGTGCATGCGATGGAGCACCAGCTCTCGGCGGTGTATGATGTTACACATGGACATGGGCTTGCTGTGCTCACTCCGGTGTGGATGCGCTATATTCTAAATGACGATAATGTGGATCGTTTTGTAAATTACGGAGTGAATGTATTTGGCATTTCGCCGGACAAGAAGCCGTATGAAATTGCGGAACTTGCCATTCAAAAGACAGAAGAAGTCTTTGAAAAAATGGGGCTGAAACTGTCGATGCAGGACCTTGGAATTACGGACGAAAGCCACTTTGAGAGTATGGCAGAGCGCGCCGCGGATGGGCTCGATGAGTGTCAGGTTCCGCTTGATAAAGACAAGATTGTAGAAATTTACCGTAAATGTATGAAATGATGAAAATGAAATCGTTACATTTTCACAAAAAATAAAAATTAGCATTGACAGAAAAATAATTTGGTGCTAGTATCGCTTTAAAGTCAACGGAGACTCGTGGAGTTTCCGCTGGCTTTCTTTTTTTGTAACAAGTAAAACTTATCAATCAACGTAAGGAGGGCATGATTATGAAAAAGAAAATGAAACATTTAATAGCAGTTATGATGTGTCTTGTACTGAGCATAAGCGTTCTTTCGGGATGCGGCAGCAGTTCAGAGAGTACCGGTTCAAAAGAAAAAGCAGACAGTTTAAACATTATGGTCTGGGAAGGAACCTGGTCGGAGGAGATGTTTCAAGACTTCACCAAAGAGACCGGAATTAAAGTCAATATCAGTTACATCGACAATACGGATACTTTGTTGGCGAAGATGATTGAAGGAAGTGCCGATTACGATTTGATTGACTTAGAGGGTGCTTATGTAAAATCCTTTTTGGATGGTGAATTGTTAGCCCCAATTGATAAGAGTAAGGTCAAAAATGTGAAAAATATTCAGGAGAGTTTTTTGAAAGAGGGACCAATTGGAGATACCGAAGAAAAATATACAATTCCAAACATGGGATGTAGTTATACAACGATTGTTTATAACAAAGAGACCTGTCCAATCAAAATTACCTCGTTTAAGGATTTGGCTAATCCAAAACTGAAAGGAAAAATTGCGATGGTCAATTCAACGATTTCCCTTTACGGTGAAGCGTTAGCAGCCTGTGGATTTAAGCCGGATTCGACAAACGAAGAAGAGATGAAAAAAGCCAATGAACTTTTGACACAGATTAAGGCAAATGTAAAAGCGTTTGTTGGTGAGAGTGCCGTATCGCAGCTTGAAAATGGTGAGTGTCCGGTAGCGTTTTGCTGGGATTATACAACACTTTGTGTAGACTCCAAAGATAACTGGGATAAATTCGAAGCCATTGCTTTGAAAGAAGGATGTGAGCGGTTCCAGCAGTATTGGGCGATTCCGGCAGCATCGGAAAAACAGAGTGAAGCAACTGAGTTAATTGATTTTTTGCTTCGTCCGGAAGAAAATGCAAAAAGCAATGCCGAGTACGGCGGTGTGCCAAACTTAAAACAGAACTTGTTAGCACCTCATCTTGACAAAGATTTTTATGAAAGTCCGGCATTGAAAAAAGAGGAAGAGTTATTCCCGATTTCCTGGAGCATTGCCGTAAGTGATGAACAGATTAACTTAATGGATACTTACTACACGGAATTGATGGGAAATGCAGCAGAATAGGAGGATGATACCATGAAAAAGATTGAAGTAATTACAAGACCTGAAAAATTGGTCGGTTTGAAAGAAATATTTGCCACTCACAATTGTCAGGGTATGACGTGCTTATCCGTTATGGGATGTGGACGTCAGAAAGGATATCTGCCGGAGATGAATTTCACCGGTGATGATATCAACCTGCTTCCGAAAATCATGGTTTTCGTCGTTGTGGAGGATGACCAGATTGAGGAAATTTTGGCGGATATTGCGACCGCAATTGGAACCGGTAAAAATGGTGATGGTAAAGTATTCGTTACGGAAGTTTTAGATGCGATGCGTATTCGTACCAATGAACGAGGCGACGACGCACTGATGTAGACCGTTCTTAGAAACAGTCGGAATGGAGGGAACTATGAGTAAACCTATTGTATCTCTTGTAAATGTAGAAAAATGGTATGGAACCAATCATGTCGTAAAGAACATGAATATCAATATTGCCGAAGGGGAATTTCTGACATTGTTAGGACCATCCGGATGTGGAAAGACAACGACACTGCGTATGATTTCCGGTTTTGAACTGCCGACTTCCGGTGTGATTAAAGTCCAAGGGGAGAGCGTAGAGAAAAAAGAGCCGTATCAGCGTGATGTCAACACGGTATTTCAGAATTATGCGTTATTTCCAAATATGAATGTTTTTGACAATGTAGCGTATGGACTTAAGGTGAAAAAAGTTCCGAAAACTGAAATTAAAGAGAGGGTAACGGAAATGCTTAAGCTTGTCCAGCTTGAAGGTTTTGGCAAGCGGCGCATCACTCAGATGTCCGGTGGACAGAAGCAGCGTGTGGCAATTGCAAGGGCACTGATTAACCGTCCGAAAGTATTGCTTTTGGATGAGCCGCTTGGCGCACTTGATTTGAAACTGAGAAAGCAGATGCAGATTGAGTTAAAGCGTTTGCAGAGAAAGCTTGGTATTACCTTTGTTTATGTAACTCATGATCAGGAAGAGGCACTTACGATGAGTGACCGCATTGCGATTATCAATCAGGGTGTTTTGGAACAGGTGGATACAGCATTTGATATTTATGAACATCCAAAGACAAGGTTTGTTGCCGGATTTATCGGCGAATCCAATATCTTTGATGCTGTTGTAATCAGTCAGGATGGCGATACCGTAACCGTAGGTACGGAAGTCGGAAAGGCGCAGGCATCCGGCTTTACCGGTGAACTGGCAGCAGGAAGTGCTGTTTCGGTATCGGTTCGTCCGGAAAATATGCTGTATTCGAGAGAGCGGGTAGAAGGATTTCATATCAAAGGGGTGGTGAAAGAACATATTTATGTCGGAAACCTGATTAAAACCATTGTTTTACTTAATGATGGAACGGAAGTAAAAATTAATCGATTTTCGATGGATGACCTTCCAAAAGAGGGAGAGATGATTTATCTGTACTGGCATCTGGAAAAGGGAATTGTACTGCCGGAGAAAAATCTGGTAGATACGGATGCTTCCCGTGATATTGAAGGAGGCGATGAGGATGAAGAAGAATAAAGAAGGAACGCAGGTTGCAAAACACAAAGACAAAAAATCGTTTAAGGCGAGACTATCTTCTATTATAATGTGTGCGCCTGTTACAATTTGGTCGGTTCTGTTTGTGCTTGTGCCGGTCGGAATGCTTTTGTTCATGAGTTTTATGACGAAGGGACCGCTTGGAAAAATCGTGTATAAATTTACACTGGATAACTACGCAGAAATTTTTAAACCGGTTTATGTAACGGTTGTGAAACAGTCACTTTTGATTGCCGTGTGGACGACCGTTCTTACGATTTTACTTGGGTATCCACTAGCTACCGTGATTGCTCATGTGAAGAAAAAGACTTCCGGTGTTCTGACGGTGCTTCTGATGCTTCCTTTATGGGTCAGCGGTTTGGTTATTTTGTATAGTTTTGTTGTTATGTTAAATAATTCCGGTATCATCAATACGGTACTTATGTCACTTGGTATTATCAAAAAGCCGATTGACCTTTTGTATAACAATTTTGCGGTTATCGTCGGTATGATTTATATGTTTCTGCCATTTGCGGTACTGCCTATGTATTCCTCGATTGAAAAACTTGATCCGGGTCTGATTGAGGCATCAAAAGATTTGGGAGCGGGACCGATTAAGACTTTTTGCAAAGTGACTCTGCCGCTTACGGCACCGGGAATCTTTGCCGCAGTAATTCTTACATTGATCCCTTGTATCGGATATTATATGGTAACGGATATGCTTGGTGGCGGTACCTCGATGATGGTTGGTAACTTGATTTACCGTCAGTTTACCATCGCGAGAAACTGGCCGTTTGGCGCCGCCCTATCCATTATTCTGGCAGCGATAATTTTGTTAATGGTATTAATCTACACGAAACTTGGTGGAGATTTGGATGATTTGGGGGCTTAGTCTATGGAAAAGAGAAAAAAGAAAAAACGAGTGATGTCAATCCTCGGAAAAGTATATGTCGTCCTATTGTTTTTGTTTATCTACGCACCGGTTTTTGTCATGATTGCCTTTTCGTTTAATGATAGTCATGCCAATGTAGTGTGGTCGGGATTTACAACAAAATATTATGTGAAACTGTTTAGTGATTCCGGGATTTGGGAAGTACTTGGTACGACACTTTTGATTGCCGTAATTTCCACTTTGATTGGTCTGGTTGTCGGAACAACCGGAGCGGTCGGATTGCGCAATGCAAAGTTTAAAGGAAAGAAATTGATTATGAATACCATTTATTTTCCGATTGTAATTCCGGAAATCGTGCTTGCGGTTGCACTGTTGCTCGTCTTTAACCTATCAAATATCGGATTAAGTATCGGTACTATCATTATTGGTAATACAACGTTAGTTCTTCCGTATGTTTACATTACGGTAAAGGCAAGACTTGTCGGCATGGACCCAAGTATTGAAGAGGCGTCCATGGACCTTGGTGCAGACCGTGTGTACACATTTCTTCATGTGACACTGCCGGCGATTATGCCGGGAGTTATGTCCGGTGCATTTATGGCATTTTCTTTGGTACTGGATGAACTGATTGTAACGAGTTTCCTCGCCAATGCCGAGACAACGACACTGCCGATGAAGGTGTACTCAATGATTAAGAAAGGTATTTCGCCGGAAATCAATGCACTGACAACGATTATTTTTGGCGTTTGCCTGCTTGGGCTTTTGGCTTATCTCATTCACTGGATGCTGCATGCACATAAGGTGAAAAAGGTTCGTGCTAATGCGATGATGTAACTGTTTTCTGGAAAAGGAGGGTGTTTATGTCAGATACAAGAATTGATTTTTTATATTTAAATGAAAAAGATATGATAGATGCCGGTGTTTTGGATGCCGGACATTGTGTGGAGACGATGGAAGAAGTACTTTGTCTTTTGGCAAAAGGCGACGTTTTGATGGGCGGAAAAAATCGGAGAGAGCATGGCATCCAATTGATTTTTCCAAAGGAATCAGAAATCCCAGGTTTCCCTCTAGAGGATTCGCGTGACCGAAGATTTATGTCGATGCCGGCGTATCTCGGTGGACGGTTTCATTTAGCCGGTGAAAAATTTTATGGCTCAAATGGGCGAAATGTGAGGAAAGGACTGCCGCGTTCCATTTTGATGGCAACACTAAATGATGTGGAGACCGGACAGCCGCTTGCTTATATGTCAGCCAATTTGCTGTCTGCCATGCGCACCGGCGCGGTGCCGGGGGGTGGTTGCCAAGCATTTGTCGGTAAAAAATCCGAAAGTGCTGACACTTTTGGGACCCGGCGTTGTAAATAAAACATGTCTGATGGCATATATGTCCCAGTTTGATTCTATTGATACCATTAAAATTAAAGGAAGTTCTGCGGCATCCGCAACAGCGAAAGAAATGGAGCGTTTTATTAAAGAAAAGTATCCGCAGATTTCCCATATTGTTTTGTGCGGTACGGATGAAGAAGCGGTAAAGGATGCAGATATCATCAGCGAGGCAACTTCGGTCGAAAAACGCCGGTGGCCGGTGCTGAAGCCCGAATGGATTAAGCCCGGCTGTCTGATTATTTCCTCCGGCACAATGGATTTTAGCGATTATGATTTTATGGTGAAAGATATCCGCAAAATTGTGGATAACTACCCGATGTATGAGGAGTACATAGAAATTTATGAGGAGTGGGATGAAAATGGAAAGCGTCTCTCATCAGGAATCCCCGGCATGTATTATGTCAACATGGTGGACGATGGAAAAATTGAGCGTTCAGATGTGACAGAGCTTGGTGAGATTTTGCTTGGTGAAAAAAAAGGACGCAAATCGGATGATGAAATTATTATGGTCAGTGTCGGCGGTATGCCGATTTTAGATGTCGGCTGGGGGTATGAGTGTTACTGCAAGGCGAAAGAAAAGGGCATTGGAACGACATTGAATTTATGGGAAAAACCGTATCTTTATTAACAAAGGGGGCGGTTGGTATGAATCGAAGAATTACGGTGAAATACTGTTTTTTGCAGGGAGGATACTGGACGCTCGCGGCTGTAGCGATGGCGTTTACAACACCGCTTTTAGAGGCAAAAGGTTTTTCCGGAACAGAAATCGGAATTTTGAGCGCTGTCAAATATCTGGCAGTGCTCATTTTTCAAATGGTATTAGGAAGTTTTGCGGATAAACATGCCGAAAAGGTTCCGTTGCAGCGCATGCTGATTCTCATGACTTTTGTAAATATTATTTTTTCTTTTTTGTTTTATTTAACCGGACATACGATGTGGATGGCAATGCTTACGCTGATTGTTTTTGGCATGACAATTCACTGCGCTTCGCCGCTTGTGGATTCGCTGTCTATCCAGTACATGAACCACGGCGTGAAAATGAACTACGCCATATCGCGTGCCTGCGGTTCTTTGTGCTGGGCCGTTTTCTGCGTTGTGGTTGGTTTGATTGCCGATGCGTTTGGGGCAAACCGGATTTTGATTTTCCAGATTGTCGTAAGTTTTTTATTTGCATTTTTTGCGTTTAATATGGATGCTGTCGATTTTTCAAAGGAAAGAAAAAAGGAAGAAAAAACGGAAGACTTAGCCTCCGAAAATTCAGACATGGAATGCGAAACAGGAGAAGTCCATTCGTGTTTTTATCTGCTGAAACATTTTCCTAAATATTCGTTATTTTTGCTTGGACTCGTGTTTGTCTTTGCCGCTTATAATATGAATAGTACATTTCTCATTGACTGGATTGAGGGCATGGGAGGAAATCACGCGGACTATGGGATGGCTCAGTTCGTGCTTGCAATGGCGGAAATTCCGGTGGCACTTGTCTTTTACCGGATTCGTGGACAAGTTTCCATTGATAAACTGATGGTAGTCTGTGCATTCTTTTGCTTCCTTCGCGCCACAGCAACGACATTTTCCGGCAGCGTAACACTTGTCATTTTGTCGCAGGCACTGGAACTGTTAGGACTCAGTATTTATTATGTCGGCACGGTGTATTTTGTCATGGACTATCTGCCGCAGGCGGATGCCGTAAAAGGTGCTTCCCTCATTAATCTCGCCGGGATGGGGCTTGGGGAGATGGCAGGAAGTATCTCGTGTGGTTTGATTAAAGATGCGTTTGGTCTGAGAAATCTTATGCTTTTGAGTAGTGGTGTCGGGTTTGTGGGCGTTGTGGTTATGGTGTGGATGTGGCGGAGGTTGGAATGATGGGTTTGTGACAAATGTTTGCAGCCAGTTCTTTTGGATTCCAGTTATTCTACGGAACTACGGAAACCAAAAAAGTGTCAACAAACACTTGACACAAACGTTCTTTTTCCTTGCATAAAAATAACATCTTCTGTTATGATATAATCAATTGGGGAATTTATTTGAAAGACGAGGAAATAGATTTATGGAACATGTGTATAACGGAAAGGAAAACACAAAATATTTAAAACTATTAAAACAAAACTATTCATCAAGTCAGGCGGTAATCCGGGAAATCGTAAATTTAACAGCTATTACAAATCTGCCGAAAGGGACGGAATTTTTCCTAAGTGATATTCATGGTGAATATGAAGCATTTTTGCATATTATGAATAACTGTTCCGGAGTAATCAAAGAAAAAGTGGACTTGATTTTTAAAGATACCTTATCGGAGTTTGACAGACAGGAACTGTGTACGCTGATTTATTATCCGAGAGAAAAAATGACGCTGCTCGGGGAAACGAACAGAATTGATGGCAACTGGTATGCCATGACATTGAATCATTTAATTATGGTTGCCAAGTTATTGTCGTCGAAGTATACAAGGTCAAAAGTGAGGAAGGCACTGCCGGAGGACTATGCTTATATTATTGACGAGCTGCTGCATGCGCAGGAAGATGAAGATGCAAACCAGATTCGGTATCATAAGCAGATATTACAGACGATTATTGAGCTGGAGGATGCAGATGAATTTATTATTGCACTGTCGCAGTTGATTAAGCGACTGGCTGTTGACCACCTTCACATTGTCGGAGATATTTTTGACCGAGGCGGGAGTGCGGACAAAATACTGGATTTATTGTATGATTATCATTCACTGGATATTGAGTGGGGAAATCATGATATTTTATGGATGGGTGCTGCCTGCGGAAATGATGCGTGCATATGCAGTGTGATTCGTAATAATCTCAAATATGATAATGTCGAAATTTTAGAAAATGCCTATGGGATCAGCTTAAGGCAGTTGATTCTTTTTGGTATGAAAACGTATGGAATTGAGGATGGCATAAAGGCAGCATTAGCAGCGGTTACTGTTATCCTTTTTAAGCTGGAAGGGCAGTTGATAAAGGCACATCCGGAGTATGAGATGAGTGACAGGCTGTTATTGGGGCAAATGGATGATACAAAAAATAAGGTTATGACTGAGGGCGAATGGGTCACTATGAATACCAATGTGTTTCCGACTGTAGATTTAGCAGACCCTTATGAATTAACAGAGGAAGAAACGGAAATTTTGCGGAAACTGCACCGGAATTTTGTGTCGAGCCAGCGTCTGCAAAAACATATTCGTTTTCTGTATGAAAAAGGAAGTATGTACAATGTATACAACGGAAATTTAATTTATCACGGGTGTGTTCCGGTTGATAAAAACGGAGCTTTTGATAAATTGTGCATTGATGGAAAATATTATCATGGAAAAGCGTTGTTGGATAAGTGCGAGGAAAAAGCAAGAGCCGCTTATTTGGACAACCCGGACAAAGATGATATTGATTTCATGTGGTTTTTGTGGGGCGGAGAAAAGTCGCCTTTGTGTGGAAGAAAACTTAAGACTTTCGAACGTGAATATGTGGATGAAGAAAGTTTGTGGACAGAGGAGTCAAATCCTTATTACAGCAAGTATTATGATGAAAGTTTTTGCTGCCAGATTCTTCATGAATTTGGGCTTTATGATGACGATTCCCATATCATCAATGGACATACACCGGTCCATGCCATTGAAGGGGAAAATCCGGTCAGGGCAAAAGGAAGGCTGTTTGTAATTGATGGCGGTTTCTGCCGCTCCATGAATAAAGCGACGGGGATTGCCGGCTATACCTTGATTTTTAATTCGCATGGGTTAAGGCTGAAAGCGCATACCCCATTTACTTCAGTGGAAGACGCCTTGATGAATAATACGGATATTGAATCCTCTTCCGAGATTATCGAAAAAGATTTGCAGCGTATGTTTGTAAAAGACACAGACATTGGCAAACATTTGCTGGAGGAAATCAGTGATTTGCGTAAACTTCTTGAAAATTACCGCAGATTATAGAAAAGGCAGAACTTGCCATTTCTTCTCATGCTTGTTAGAATGAGACTATAAATTTTATTTTACACAGAAAAGGGGAATTCATATGAATACAAATACATCAAAGAAAACATTTTTATTAGTTGAAGGGGCATTAATGATTGCTATGGCATTTGTCCTTAGTTATATCAAACTTTATGATATGCCGATGGGCGGAAGTATTACACTGGAAATGATTCCGTTAGTCATTATGGGGCTTCGTCATGGAGTAAAATGGGGAACTTTTACGGCAGCCGTACATGGCATCATTCAGCTTATATTAGGCTTTAGTAATGTAATGTACTGCGCTACGATTCCTGCAATGATTGGATGTGTACTGTTAGATTATCTTTTTGCCTTTACGGTACTTGGACTGGCAGGTCTTTTTCTTCCGCTATTTAAGAATAAGCTTATAGGTGCGGCAGTTGGAACTGCAATATGTGGGGCACTGCGTTTTCTGTGCAGTTTTTTGTCTGGATGGCTTTTGTGGGGAAGTTATGCACCAAAGGGTTGGAGCGTTGCTTACTATAGCTTAATCTACAATGGTTCTTACATGCTGCCAAACATTATCATCGGAGTAATTGTTATTTTGATAATTGGAAAAACAGCACCGGGATTTTTATTTCAAAACAAGGAGTAGGAAGGAGCTGTAAGTTGGAGAAGAAAGAAAACCGGGTTCATATTGTTTCGGCAATTGCGGTGGTTGTGTTGTTATATCTGGTTTTAGAGGGCTTTGGCATCACGTGCCCGATTAAATTTCTGACCGGCATTTCATGTGCAGGGTGTGGAATGTCCAGAGCGTGGATAGCAGTTTTTCATCTGGATTTTGCACGGGCATTTTACTTTCATCCCCTATTTTTTACGCCACCGGTTATATTACTGGTCATTTTATTGAAAAAGCGTGTAAAACCAGTGTTTTACAAAGGTTTTATATTTACAATGATAGCGTTATATGGTATTGTTTATTTGTATAGAATGATATGGGGAGATCATCAGGTGGTTGTGTTTGAACCGGTAAAGGGATGTATGGTTTTACTCATTCAAAAAATTTTAAGCTAAAGGAGGAGACATATGTTTTGTGCAAATTGTGGTGCACAAGTTCCGGATGGAACGAAATTCTGCCCGTCTTGTGGTAAACCGTGTTCAACAGGGGAAAAGGTGAAACAGGCAGCAGAGGATGTGTTTAACAAAAGTGAGCAGGAATTAGGAAATGCTTTTGAAGATGTGAAGCAGAATTTCCAAGGTGGAACGGGAAGTACACCTCCACCATATTCCGGTGGCAGATTAAAAGAAGACCGCTCGCTTGTTACATACATTTTACTTTCACTGATTACCTGTGGCATATACGGTTATTACTTCATTTACAAATTGGCTGAGGAAGTTAATATTGCCTGCGAGGGAGATGGTGAGCAGACTTCAGGACTTGTTGCATTTATTTTACTGTCATTCATTACCTGCGGTATTTATGCTTATTATTGGTACTACAAATTGGGAAATCGTTTAGCGGCAAACGCTGTTCGTTACAATTTAAATTTCCAGGAAAATGGTACGACCGTATTGATGTGGTGCATTTTTGGCGCTTTTCTGTGTGGTATCGGACAGTTTTTTGCAATGCACATTTTGATTAAAAACTCAAATATGATTTGTGCTGCATACAACCGTTCCAAAGGATTATAAGAAATAAGATTGACACTTTCAAGGGGGAAAGACATTTGGTTTTTCTCCCTTTTTATGTGAAGTTATGAAAAAGAATGAGTTGTCATTCCATAAACTTTTATGGAATTTCAATCAATAAATATCTTAAGAAAGGAAGGAACTGTTATGAGAAAAAATTTTGGAGCAAAACCTTACACGTATCCACAGCCGGTATTTATTCTGGCAAGTTACGGAGAAGACGGTACACCGGATGCTATGAATGCTGCCTGGGGCGGTATTAGTGGTGGCTCTGAAGTAACCATGTGTATTAGTGCTCGTCACAAATCAACGGAAAATATTTTGAAAAAGAAGGCGTTTACCATCAGCATGGCAGATGCTGCACACGTGAAAGAATGTGATTATGTAGGACTTGCTTCTGCAAATGACACACCAGATAAACTGGCAAAGGCAGGCTTCACGGTAAGCAAGGCTGAGTTTGTTGATGCCCCTGTTATTAACGAACTGGCTATTTGTGTAGAATGTAAGCTTGTCAGCTATGACGAGAAAAGCGGCCACATGGTAGGCGAGATTGTAAATGTCAGCGTGGATGAAAGTGCTCTTACACCGGACGGTGAGGTTGACGTTGCAAAAGTTGAGCCGATTTCATTTGACCCTTTTAATAATAAGTATGTGAAAGTTACAGAAATTGTAGGAAATGCTTTTTCGGATGGAAAAGAATTGATGTAGGGATTCATTGCAACTGTTTACAAGGAAAAGAATATGTGATAAGATAAGAACAACCCGCAAAGAGGGAGTAGTTCCGCGCCAAAAGGCGAGGTGTAGATTTCGTCAGTACGATTTGAAAGAATCCGGAATTTACGGAACAAATTAGATTTGTTGAACAAGACTTTTTGTGCATGTGTTTTGCATGCACAAAAAGTCTTTTTTTGTTGAGGCGGGCTGCGAACTTTGAAATTGTTATTAAACAGAGAAAGGAAAGAAAAGATGAAAGAAATTTACCGGATGACCAGGGAAGAAATACTCCAAAACCAACATGTCTCGGAGAAAGGCCTGACAGAAAGCAGGGTGCAGGAAATAAGGCAGAAAATAGGGGAAAATCAGTTACAAGCAACAAAGAAAAAAAGTCCGGTGCGCATTTTTGCGGAGCAGTTTCAGGATTTGCTGGTTATTATTTTAATGATTGCCGCAGTTGTGTCGATGTTATCAGGAAATGTGGAGAGTACGGTTGTAATCTTTGTTGTTATTGTGATGAATGCTGTGCTTGGAACGGTTCAATATCTCAAGGCAGAAAAGTCGCTTGATTCTCTCAAGGCACTTTCATCACCACATGCAAAAGTACTTCGTGATGGTAAAAAAATGAAAATCTTTTCTAAAGAGATTGTACCAGGGGATATTCTTCTTCTGGAAGCAGGGGACATGATTGCAGCAGATGGACGTATTTTGGATAATTATTCGCTTCAGGTTAATGAAAGTTCTCTTACCGGAGAATCCACAAATGTGGATAAATCAGAAGATGCTATTGAGGAAGAGGTGGCATTGGCAGACCGAATCAACATGGTATATTCCGGTACATTGGTTGCGCAGGGACGTGCGGTGGTGTTAGTAACGGCGACAGGAATGAAAACGGAGATGGGAAAGATTGCGGAACTCATGAATGCCACGCAAGAGAGGAAAACACCTTTGCAGGAAAGTTTAGATGATTTTGGGAAAAAGCTTGCTATTGTAATCATGATTATTTCCACAATAGTGTTTGTGCTGAGAATTTGTCAGAAACAGCCAATACTGGATTCACTAATGTTTGCTGTGGCTCTTGCTGTGGCGGCAATTCCGGAGGCACTTAGTTCTATTGTTACGATTGTGCAAGCCATGGGAACAAGGAAAATGGCAGAGGAGAATGCCATTATTAAGGAATTAAAAGCGGTGGAAAGCCTCGGGTGTGTGTCAGTAATCTGTTCGGATAAGACAGGAACGCTGACACAAAACAAAATGACGGTAACAGATATATATATTAATCATACTGTTGTTAAGCCAGAGAGCCTTAAGCTAACGGAACCGCTTCACAGAATTTTTTTGTACAACGCGATTTTGAATAATGACGCCTCCGTTCAAATGAAAAAGGAAATTGGAGATCCCACAGAGAGCTGTCTTTTGACAATGGCACAAAAAGCCGGATTGACAAAGGCTGGAATTTCGGAAGAGGTCATTCGTGAAATGATACCAAGAATGGAAGAACTTGCTTTTGACTCAGAACGTAAGCTTATGAGCACCAAATACCGCCTGCATGGTATAACGATGATACTAACGAAAGGTGCAGTGGATGTTTTACTGGAAAGATGCGTAAAATGTGCCGAGATTGGTGGAAATCGTGATATGACTGACAAGATGAAAGAGAAAATTTTGCAACAGAATCAGAAGTTTTCTGAAAATGGTCTCCGAGTACTTGCTTTTGCATATAAAGAGGTTAATGAGGGCAAGAAACTGACGTTGGAGGAGGAAAATGGATTTATCTTTGTCGGTTTGGCAGCAATGATTGATCCACCGAGAGAGGAAGCAGTGGATGCTGTACAGACAGCCAGACAGGCTGGAATTCGCACAGTTATGATTACCGGAGATCATAAAGTAACAGCAGAGGCAATTGCGGAAAAGATAGGCATTTTCCAAAAAAATGATTTGGCGGTGACGGGACAGGAATTGGATGCTATGAGTGACGAAGAATTAGATGGGCTTTTGGAAGAAATTTCTGTTTATGCAAGGGTTTCACCGGAAAACAAAATACGAATTGTGAGAAACTGGCAAAAGAAAGGCCGCATTGTAGCTATGACAGGAGATGGAGTAAATGATGCACCGGCACTAAAGAAAGCAGATATTGGCGTGGCAATGGGAATTACAGGAACAGAAGTATCAAAAGATGCTTCCTCTATGATTTTAGCAGATGATAATTTTGCTACCATCATTAAAGCTGTGCTGAATGGAAGAAACGTGTATCGCAATATAAAAAATGCAATACAGTTTCTGCTTTCCGGAAACATGGCTGCAATTATTGCGGTACTTGTTTGCTCGGTAGCGGCACTCCCATCACCATTCAAACCGGTTCATCTTCTTTTTATAAATTTGTTGACAGATTCGCTGCCGGCACTTGCCATTGGAATGGAGCCATCGGATCCCGAACTATTAAAGCAAAAGCCGAGAAACCCGGAGGAAGGTATTCTTACAGGAAAATTTGTGAGCCATCTCTTTGGCTATGGTGCGCTTATTGCAGCAGCAACAATGGCAGCTTTTTGTATAGGGTTGAATAGGAGCGATGCAATGGGGGCTACAATGGCATTTGCTACCCTGACATTGGCACGGTTATTTCACGGCTTTACCTGTCGGAGCGAGCGTTCGCTGGTAGATTTGAAATTTTCTACAAATCTATGGAGCATCGGTGCTTTTGCAGCGGGAACATTACTACTTGCTGCAGTGCTTTTTCTGCCGGGATTGCAGATACTTTTTGAGGTAACTCCATTAAGTGGAATAGAGTATGCAACTATTCTGGGATTGGCAATTACACCCACCATATTTGTTCAAGGTTATAAGTTCATAACTAGCAAAAAAAGAAAGAATTTGTTAAAATAAGAGAAAGAAATGCGGCGCAAAACATACATTTTGAGAAAAGAGGCGATGATATGAATACAAAGCGGGAATTTTGGCAGCGAAATGTGGTTGCAGTGGTTGGTATGTTAGTTTTTTCAGCGGGTATTAATCTTTTTATCGTACCGGCAAATCTTTATAATGGTGGTGTTTTGGGAATTAGTCAGGTGATTCGTACGGTATTGGTGCGTTATTTTCATTTGGCATCCGGGACAACGGATATTGCGGGTATTATTAACATGCTTTTGAATATTCCATTGTTTGTACTTGCCTATGTATTTGTCGGTAAGAAATTTTTCTTTCGGACATTGGTTTGTGTGGTGAGTCAAACATTGTTTCTTAGTTTGATTCCGATACCGGCGATACCAATTGTAAGGGATTCCCTTACTGCAAGCATAATTGGTGGAATTTTTGGAGGAACAGGAATTGGGATAGCATTGCAATCCGGTGGATCAAGCGGTGGTTTGGATATTGTTGGTATGATTTTTACCAAACGGTTTAAAGGATTTAGTGTTGGTAAAGTGTCACTGTCGGTAAATGCAGTTATTTATATTGTTTGTGCAGTATTGTTCGGACTTCAAACGGCAGTATATAGCATTATATATTCGGCAGTAAGTATGTTGATGACGGATCGGGCTCATACGCAGAATATTAACACGGAAGTGGTTATATTTACCAAAAAGAAGCCTTTGAAGATTATTGATTACATTGTCAATGAGTATCACCGTGATGCGACTTGGTGGGAAGCAAAAGGCGGTTATACGGAAGAAAATACATATATGGTTATTGTTGTTTTGTCCAAATATGAATGTGCTCATTTAAAGCGGGAATTAAAAGAAGTGGATGAGCATGCATTTGTAATTGTAAAAGATGGGATGTCTGTGGTTGGAAAATATGAAAAGCATTTACAAGGGTAAAAGTTGTTGCTTTCATACTGGAAGCTTATTTTCAAACTTGACAGAACTAAACCTAAGCGATACAATGTATTTAGTAATACTAAACAGTTAAGAGGTGAGGGCATACGGCGAGTTTTGAACAACAGTTAAAAAAGGGTGTATTAGAGATGCTGGTTCTTGAACTTTTGGCAAAAAAGAGTATGTATGGGTATGAGATGATACAAACCTTAAAAGGGACGAGCGAGGATTTTTTTGCTTTAAAAGAAGGAACGCTATATCCGATTTTATACCGCTTGGAGGACAATGATTTTGCAAAAAGCAGCTGGTCTGAGCCGAAAGATGGCAAGGCACCCAAGAAATATTACGAAATAACAAAGAAGGGGAGAGAGAGACTTTTGTTTCAAAAGGAGCATTGGACTTTGTTTGAAAAGAAAGTGGATGAATTATTAAGGGGGAACGGCAAATGACAGAACAACAATTTTTACGACAGATAAAGCGGCTCCTGCATTGTAAAGCGGACAAAAAACGAGAGATACTGCGACAGCTTGAGTCAGACATTGCGAGTGCGAAAGAAGGCGGAAAGAGCTGGGAGGAGATAAGGCAGGAGTGGGGAACACCGGAGCAGTTTGTTAGTGAATTTAATGAAGATGGACGGAGCATACAAAAAGGGAAAAGAATCCTGATTGGCAGCGTGGCGGTGCTTGTTTTATTTGCTTGTGTGGCGGCAGGTGTTTGGTTTGCACACTCGCACGAAAAAAACAGCGGGCAGCAGTTGACAAAGAATGTTGAAACTCAGAAAATCGAGAAAATTCCTGATGTTGTACGAGAGGTAATTACCGATTTTTCGGATGGCGCATATGAAAAATTTATCGCTCGGTGTGATGCGAAAATGCAGGCGGCATTTTCTAAGAAAAATTGGGAAGATGCACAAAAAATAGCTTCATCACAGATGATTGAAAAAGCAGAAAATGAGAAGTTATTAAGTGTGACACAAACCACTCAGGCAGGACAGAATTTGAAGGTTTATCAAGTGGCTGTAGACTATGGCAAGCGTCAGATTGTGTATACGATTTCTCTGGATACAGAAAATTTAATTGCCGGATTTTATTTTAAATAACGGAGGTGTTTGTATGGAATGGCATGGAGCAGTAGCAATTTATGTGATTGGTACGCTGGCACTTATTATCAGTGCAGTTCATACGGCGGTAACAAGTCAGGAAAAAGGAATCTTAATGAATGGTTTTGAACTGGAAAAAAATCTGGATGAGAAGAAATACAGGCAGGTAAAAACACTGCTTCTTGCGCTGCAGTGTTTCCTGTTAATTTTATATGTTGTTTTATTTATTTTCTTCCGTCACTATCTGGTGGCACTAATTGGTTTGTTCTTTTGCGCAATTCTGCCATTTGCCCTTACGCTTTTGGCGGTTCCGAAAAATCAGGATTAATACTAGGTGCGGTTGAAATAGTCGATTCCATCGTTTGGTTTAAAGTAAGTTCGGATGTAGCCGTCTGTGGAAACAAAAACAATTTCATTGGCAGCAGCTAAATAATAAACATCATCACCGTCTTCGGCTTCCGCTTTATGGAGAGCATTTTGGTCTTTTATTACCCGATTTGCTCCGCGCAGATACTCGGCAGCGGATGAATAAGGAAACTCGGCACCATGTTTCAAAAAGTGTTCCATGAGGAGGCGGTTTGAGCGAAAGGTAAGACCGCTTTCTTTTTTGTTTTGTACGGTAACTTGGCAGTATAATTTTTTCTTGAAAAATTTGCGGAAACTCTTTTTCGGTTTCCACTGGATGGTTGCCGTAATTTTACATTGACCTGCTTTTTTGGCAGTAAGTTTTCCTTTAGAAGTTACCGATACGATACTCTTTTTTGAACTCTTGAAAGATTTTTTGCGGATAATTCCACCGGAAATTTTGAGCGTTGTTTTTTGTCCTACGGTAAGCGTCAGACGACGCTTCATGGCGGGCGCTTTTGCAGCAGCCGGTGTGTATGGCAGAACAAAAGAAAGCAAAAGTGCGATAAGACATAAAATATTTATTCTTCGTTTCATAAAAATCCTCCCTGTAAAAAAATTCCAGTAACAAACTAAGTATAGCATGAGAAAATTTTTTTTACAAGGTTCGCTCTGACAGAGACTGTTGATACTTTCTTGGCGACAATCCCAGATGATTATGGAAACAGCGTGAAAAGTTGGAGTAGTTCTGGAAGCCGCATAAGAAGCAGACATCGTTTGGCAAATGCCCTTTTTGCAGCAATTCTTTTGCGTAGGAAATTCGTTTTAAAAGGATGAACTGCTTAATTGTATATCCGCTGAAACGCTGGAATACGCGGGTTAAGTAGTCCGCATTGTGGTGAAAATGCACTGCTAACTGCGAGACACTTAAAGTATCCGTAAAGTTTTTATCAATATAGTCATAAATTTCGGAAACGAGAGGTGGGATAGGATTGGAAAAAGAAGGTGCACTTAGGACTGCTTTTTCCTGATTTAACATCACCAAAATCTGACTTAAAAGCGCTGTACACAAAACATCCCAGCCATAGATGTGTTCTGCCAGGCATTGTTCCAGTTCTCTACAGCAGGATAATATTTTTTGGAACGTATTCTGTGACGGATGGAGCAGAGGAAGCGAGGCACGCCCACGAAAAAAACAGGAGGCCAGATTTGTATTTACGGTATTCAATTTTTCTAATTGTTCATGAGGAATGGCAATTAAAAAGCGGTCATATGCTTTATCCTGAAGAGGCATGGCGCGGTGAAACGCACCTGGCGGGCAGCAGACAATATCGCCCGGTTCAAGAATTTTGCCATCATTTTCAACAAAAAAGGAAGCGTGGCCTCCTATAAAAACCAAAATTTCATATCCATCGTGGCAGTGATAGGGCGTCGTATCATCCGTATTCCAACTATTTGTTTTGTGTTCGCAAATGAGCGTTTCATTTAATTCTGAAAAAAATGGATGAGTCATATAATCACCTCCGGTAAATTTATTTCAATAAGTAGGATTTTGCAATGTTTATGTATGAATCTATGTATTTATTGCAAAAACAAGATGCTATAATTTTACTATAGAATTGAAAGGATGACAAGAAATAGTTAGGAGGTCCGGAATATGGTAAATATAGTAATCAATCAAGAAATTGAGTTTTTGGAGGAAAAAAGTGCGTGGCAGGGCGTGAAACGAGTGGCGGGCTATGTAAGAAATGATATGGAAAAGGTATTTGGAAAAAAGCCGGCTATTTGCGCGGGTGACAGCCCGAAAAGCCAGACCGTTATTTTGTACGGAACCATTGGGAAAAGTAAAAGATTAGATATGTTAGAAAGTGCGGGAAAGCTGGAATTGTCGGGGGTTCGCGGAAAGAGAGAAGTGTATTTATTTCAAGTTGTGGAAAACCCGATGGAAGGAGTCAAATCCGCGCTTGTGATTGCAGGAAGCGACAAACGAGGCACGATTTACGGGTTGTTTTATTTGTCGGAAAAATTGGGCGTATCACCGCTTGTCAACTGGAATCATGTGCTGCCAAAACGCAGAGAATATGTGATTTTGACAGAGAAAGATTCTTTTGTTTCAAAGGAACCGTCGGTGAAATACCGTGGATTTTTTATTAACGATGAGTGGCCGGCATTTGGCACTTGGGCAGACAAGCATTTTAGCGGAATTAATGCAGCGTGTTATGAGTGTGTGTTTGAACTGCTTCTTCGATTAAAGGGAAATTATTTGTGGCCAGCCATGTGGGCGTCCAATTTTAATTTGGATGGTCCGGGCTTAAAAAGTGCTGAGTTAGCGGATGAATTAGGCGTTGTTATGGGAACATCCCACCATGAGCCGTGTATGCGGGCGGGTGCGGAATACGGAAAAATGCGGGGGGAAGATTCGCCGTATGGTGACGCATGGAGTTTTCTTACGAATGAAGATGGAATTACGAATTTTTGGCGGGACGGACTGATTCGCAACCGCTCCTTTGAAAATGTGATTACAATGGGAATGCGCGGTGAAAATGACACGGCAATTCTCGGTGCAGATGCAACAATGGAGGACAATGTCAATCTTTTGCGCCGTGTGTTAAAGACGCAGAATCAGTTAATAAGAGAAACAATCAATGAAAACTTGGATGAAGTTCCGCGCATAATGGTACTTTTTACGGAGGTTGAGGCATTCTTTTATGGGGATGAAAAGACAAAAGGGCTATTGGATGAACCGGAATTAGAGGGCGTGACTCTGATGCTTAGCGATAATAATCAGGGCGCAGCACGCACACTGCCGACAAAAGCGATGCGTAATCACAAGGGCGGTTACGGAATGTATTATCATATGGATATGCATGGTGGACCGATGGCGTTTGAGTGGATTGGTTCAACGTATCTGCCTAAATTGTGGGAGCAGATGACTGCGGCATATGAATTTGGTGTGCAGGAAATCTGGGTTACTAACATTGGAGATATCGGGACCCAGGAATACGGTCTTTCCTTTTTCCTGGATTTGGCATATGATATTGATAAATGGGGCGGAAGGGATGCAGCGATTACAAAAGAATATACGAAGAAATGGCTGAGGACACAGTTCGCTGCCTGTTTTGAGGAAAGCATACTTTCCCGGATGACAGAAGCCTTATGGGATTATAACCGGCTGCTGGCAAGGAGAAAACATGAAGTAATGAATGAGCGGGTATATCATCCGGTACATTTTTTTGAAGCGGAGGATGTTTTGAGGTGTTGTGAAAAACTGCTCAACACAGCAAAAGAGGCACGAAGAGCATGCCCAATAGAAATGTTAGGTGCATTTGTTTCCTTGTTTTATTTTCCGGTATGCGGTACAGCAAACTTGATGAAAATGTGGATTCTTGCCGGGCGCAATAAACTCTATGCAAAGCAAAACCGCATGGAAGCCAATGATTTGGCAGATGAAGTTTTAGCATGTATCAAAGCGGATAAGGAGTATGTAAAGGATTATCACGAAATTGACGATGGTGCTTTTTATGGCTTTGGTTTATCCAAACATATTGGATTCCGTGATGAAAACTGGAACGATGAAAACTGCCAGTATCCGCTCCGCACTTATGCTTATCCTGCGGATGAGCCGAGGATGATTGTAGCAAAGAAAAATGATGAGCACTATCTCACAGGTGGTTTCTGGTGCGAGCGTCCGCTTGTCTGGCGGGATGCCATGAGAAAGGATGTATCAGAAATAGCTTTTGAAATTGCCTGTGGCAGTGAAAAAGAAGTCCAATATGAAATTCACACGGATTGCCCGTGGCTTCATTTTTCTAAAAAACAGGGAACAGTTGCTAAGACAGAACATATCACGGTTACAATTGACAAATCGCAGTTAAAGGGAAAAGAGACAGGCAAATTTTTTGTGAAAAATGTCGGGTATGGCGAGGCAGAAATCCATATTGAGGCAGAAGAAGAAAAGAAGTATCCATCCGGATATTTTCTTTGGGATAATGGACGTGTGGCAATGGATGCCGGTCACTACACAGCGAAAAAAGATGTAAAAAATACTGGATTTATAACACTTTCTCCGTATGGCAGAACGGACACGGCGGTAAAAGTATATCCTGTGACAAAGGATTTTTACGGGGAAA
>ERZ780119.60-NODE-60-length-26171-cov-4.70842_pt1 | contig 26171 bp, 20 predicted proteins | sample MGYA00433083_ERZ780119 | MGnify/ENA primary metagenome ERZ780119 (study PRJEB29588, sample SAMEA2149557) | human gut metagenome | biome: human gut; feature: human-associated habitat; material: faeces | place: Denmark | collected 2008/2010 ... | reverse complement strand
ACAATAAAAAACCCCCCCAGCCATGTCACTCGCTTTTACAGCAGCTACAGCTTCATCAAATCCGGATTTATTATCTGTAATAAGATCACATCCTGCCGCATAATTTATTTTTATCTTATTTCCAACCCGTTTCTTTAGGCCTTCAAGTGGAGTAACCCCATCTTTATTACTCCGGCTCCATGTATAATCCCCGAACTGTACTTGATTAGCATTCGGCCCAATCACTGCTAATGATTTTATTTTATTCAAATTTAAGGGTAAAAGAGTATTTTCATTCTTCAATAAAACAATCGATTCATCAGCCACTCTGCGCGATAGCTCCACCGCTTCTTTAGTACGCATGGCTACTCCCGGCATGTCAGCGCCCTGATATGGATTCTCGAACAATCCTAATTCAAATTTAACACGTAAGATACGTCCAACAGCCAAATCCACATATTTTTCATCAAACCTGCCTTGCTCTATCAATTGCTCCAAAGCCCAATAGCAATTACTGGAAGCTTCCAAGTCCACCCCCGCAGTCAAGGCTTGGATAGCCGCTTCACTATCATCCTTAGCTGTATGCTGAAAATCCTTCAACATAGCCACTGCCCCCCAATCGGAATATACATATCCTTTGAATCCCCATTCATTGCGTAAAATATTCGTCAGTAAATAAGAAGAAGCAGAATTAGGGATGCCATTCCAAGAATTATAGGAGGTCATCACCGCCTTCACTTCCGTATTCCGAACAGCCATCTCATACGGCTTGATATGGATATTACGTATATCCCGTTCTCCACTCTCAACTGAAGCCAAGTTCAGCCCTCCCAAAGGAGCTCCTCCCGGTCCAAAAGGTTTCAACATTGGAGATATTCCTCCGTCAATATAACCTTTCACTTGTGCAATCCCCATCTGTCCCACTAGCCAAGGATCTTCACCAAACGATTCCTCAACACGCCCCCATCGCAAATCCCGAACAACATCCAATCCTGGTGAAAGAGTCTGAATTACCCCTTGGGACCTTAATTCTGTAGCAATTGCTTTAGTCATCTGATAAGCCAAATCTAAATTAAAAGTACTACCAACGGCTACAGATTGAGGAAAAATGGTAGAACCATCATGTACCGAGCCATGTAAAGACTCAGTTACTGTAAAAACTGGGATTCCCAAGCGTGTCTCTTCAACCATATATTTCTGAATTGCATGAAATGCTTTCCGCACATTTTCACCAGTAAGATTGAATCCCTCAATACAGCCGTAACTAATATCACCAGCTGCATCTCTTAATTTTTGGTAATCCACCTCTTGACCATTGTATAATTGATAACCATGCAAATGACTTAATTGTGCTATTTTTTCTCGTAATGTCATTCTGCCCAATAAATCTGTAACCCGTCGTTCAACAGACATACTAGAATCCTTGTACACCGGAATGCATTGAGCCATGGAATCTACGGCAATAAGAACCGACAATATAAAAGGTAATAACCATTTTTTCAAAATCCTATCTTCAAGTAACATATTTCAGTAATTCAAAAAGTAAATATAAATATCAATCTTATGGTATAGCTTGATGGTCTGTATCACGCATTCTATACCAATCAACCAACTTTTCTTTCTCTGGTAATTTGAACGCCAGAGGTACAGCTTTGTCTTGATACCAGAAAGCCGCCGAAGAGAATTTAAAGGGCCGGGTCTGCTCCGGTTTACGGGGATTTATAAAATCAAAAATAAAACTTTCATTGAAACAGATTGCATCTTGCTCATGATAACGATACATACTCACCATCGAACGGAGCGGATCCTTTATAGGAACTCCATGCAACTCTCCACAGAATTCACCTTCCCTAAAATACCAGCCACCATTAAAATAATCTTCAAGTCCAGAACCAACTATAGTCGGTACACTTTTGTCTTCCGTATCGATATAAATAAACTCGGGTGCTTCCAAATATCCCAAGTAGTTTGGAAGCCAACTCTGCATGGACAAGGAACAGCCAATAAAATGTCCATGTCCTTTAGTCTGCAATATGGTTAATGGTTCATAACCAGGATTGGTACCAGCATTATATAAACAATGGAATCGTCCCATACCCTCAGGTAAACTCTCCAATTGATCATAATTGGCATTTAAGAAAACGCTTGTAGTCAAACGGTGATGAAGATTTTCCACTTCTATCCTTACCTTTTTAAATGGCATCGGAAAATAACAATAGAAACCTCCACTGGACATACCTATATATTTGGACATATAATGCTTATATTCACAATGCCCTATACCAAAGAAGTCACCAATCGGACATTCTACAGAAGGATAGTCCTCACCATCCCAATAAATACGCAAAATCAGCATTTTCAAAATAGTAGGATCAGGCCACCGCTCCTTACTTAAATCCCAATTTTCCCAAAACCAACCATTAATAGTAAACCACATACGGGTAATTACACCAGGAGAAGTGTGATCTACCAGTACAGATTTCTCACCCGGTCCAACCAAATGGGCTTTAATCTTAGTATTCAAGTCAAAAGTCGTAAACTGACGAGATACAGCGTTACGCATAGTATGGATAGATGTAAAAGCAGAGGTTTGAATGTCTCTCCGTTCTTTCTTGATGGGATTCAATGCATGCCCTACACCAGGTAATGCTGCCAATCCTACGGCACCTGCCATAGTAGCCAATGCTTTACGACGAGACATCTTTTGAGGGCTGGAATCCATATTGCCCGGAATTTGTTTTCTCTTCATCATATTATGTATTAACAATTATCCTTGCGGTTCAATCTCTAAAATAGAGCCTTGTATATGTCTAGTACCTTTGGCTCTGTCAAAGTTTATATAGTATACCACCAATACCCTCTTCTCATCCAGCTGTACAGCCCATGTATATCCGACATCTCCATCATCCGCATCATCTCTTATGATAATCTCAGGAGCCGTGGCAAAATCTGTACATTCTGCATTAAGAATTCTGGCTCTAACTCCACAAGGTTCATGACGATAACCATATGTCAACAAAACTCTATTGTCTGGCAGCCTCATTGCCTGGAGAGGATGTCCTTTGAACCCCATACTTTTCCATTCACCAAATGTTTTCCCACCATCTATGGACCGTGCAATACAAGCTTGGTCACCAAACGCTTCCGAACGCATAAAAGCAATCAAATCCCCATTAGGCGTTTCATACATGGAAGTCTCATTAAACGAGACCTTTTTATCTTTAGCAATTTTCGTACCGTATTCCCATGTTTTTCCTTTATCTTTGGATATAAGCAAATAGACCGACGTATTTCTTAAAGCTTCTGTATCAGAAGCTACTACTGCCCAAAAAATACGTCCATCTTTTCCTTCATACAAAGCGCCACGATTATAAGCCGGCAATTTACCTCCCAATCCACTATAATTTATTTCAGACGGAACGCTACAAGGTATAATCAAATCATTCCAAGTTCTACCATCATCATAAGAACGGAGCAAATATCCTCCTGCAAAAACAGCGTCTGTATTCTGTACGAACGGTTTCTTAAGAACAGCTAAACCATCCGGACGAATAAATGTCCACAAATAACTAGCACATAGCAGTGTTCCATCTTTCAACTTCAACAAACATGGATCTTGTGAGCCTCCAAACGGATGGGCATAAAGCAGTTCCGGTTCCTTGGTCCAATGTTCGCCATCTTTGGATCTCACTACTACCAGATAACTATTCGGGTCCAAATGATTATTCTTCTTCTCCTTAAAGACTTTACGGTCTGGAGCTCTTCTGAACGATACCAGTATCTCTCCATTCGATAATTTTACAGCTGAAGGAAAAGCGGAGTAAAACATGGTATCCTTATATATTATTACATCCTTTATTTTCTTGACACCTGGTATCAAAACGTCATTCTGTTGAGCAAATAATGTTGTCGCAGAACACAAGTGGACAAGCAGACAATAAAAGAGAAATATAGACTTTTTCATATATAATTTTATTATGTTCGTTTATCAATCTTTCCAATATGCTGTAAAGTTACAACATATTGGAAAGATTTCAATAATATACTTTATTTATCCCAACCAGGATTTTGAGTAACTTTCGGCTCCACGCTTATTGTTGACAAAGGAATGGGGAACAGCATCATATAATCTTCCCCCTTATGCTCTCTCAAAGAAGGAACCAAATCAAAGGCTTTGTCAAAACGTACCAAATCCCACCACCTTTTACCTTCAAAAGCCAATTCTAAAAGTCTTTCTTTCAAGATAGCTGCATCATTCGCCTCTTTTGTGCTATTCACATAAATATGCTCTTCATACTTGTCTTTATATGCACGTTTCCTGACCTCATTAATTTCTGCAGAAGGATCTTGTCCCAAAGCATTTTTAGCCTCAGCCTTCATTAATAAAATATCAGCATAACGGTACAATATGATATCATCTGCAAAAATACGATCACCATCTCGCACCAAGCCTTTACCTTTTAATACTACACTAACATAAAATTTATTTTCTCCAGTTTCCTGATCTTTAGAATAAATCTCAAGAAAAGAAGCATTTTTTCGAGTATCATCTTCTGTATATTGCTTTCTATACTCGTCCGAAGCTACTATAATACCTTGTCCCGGCCCTATCGGATAAACTATATCCTTTACCTCTTGAGGAGCATCTCCAGGAACAGCACTCGCATGTATCCACATATATCTGAAATAGTTAATACCAGATTCCAAATCCTGAAATCTAACACTCATCAAGATTTCATCATTACCCTTATTATCATAAGCAAATACATCAGCAAAATCCGGCTGTAAACGAAGCTTATCCGTTTTAATTGAATTCAAAGCATTTAATGCAGTTTCAATATCACTGCTTCCACCATTCATTTTTTTTCCACTCCAAAGATATACTTCAGCTTTCAAAGCCAATGTTGCCGGTTTTGACCACATAGCTCTTTGATCACCGAAATTGTCATCCGGATATAAAGACAAAGCTTTCTCCAAATCATCTTTTATCAGTTGGAAAACTTCCGTTTGGGGTCTTCTTTCTTTATAAAGGACTTCTGAATTTGTGTTTTCAATAGGATCTGTATGGATTATCAAATCCCCCCATGTACGAGTCATCACAAAATACATGAAAGCCCTCATTGTATAAGCTTGAGCCAACATTTTATTGCGGGAAGTCTCGTTATTAAAAGTCACATTGGGAGCATACTTTAAAAGAAGATTGCATGAATTGACTATCTGATAATAACGTATCCAGGATATAGGCATATTAGCTTGTGTCAACGTATTATAATAATAAATATCATATCCGCCATATCCACCGATACCTACAGTCAGTATTTCGCTACGCGCTTCCCCCAATATATACAAATCATGTTCAGCAGCTCCTCGTAACTGGACATAAATACCATTTAACGCACCCTTCACGTCATCTTCTGTCTGCCAGAAAGATTCATTCGTTATAAAGCTTATTGGCTTAAGGTCTAGTGCATCACAAGAAGCAAATGTCAGGACCATAAACAAAGCTATTGTACTATTTATTATATTTCTAATTTTCATAACTTTACTTTATTAAAATGATACATTTGCACTAAAAATAATATTTCTCGGCATAGCATATCTACCATTATCCTGTCCACCTTCTTCTGGATTAAGACCAGAATATTTAGTAAAATAGTGCAGATTATTTCCCGTAACCGTAAACCGAAGTCCGCTTAAACGAATCTTTTGTATGATATTTGCAGGAACTGTATAACTTAAAGAAACTTCTCTAATGGCTAGAAAATCTCCTGATTCATGATACAAAGAGCTACCTCGGATAGCATTCTGCTGTCCACGATCACCATGCCAATAGAATCTCGGCATGTCCGCTTTGTCACCTTGTTCTTTCCAGGAGCGATTTACGACATCTTTCGTCATATTATTATCACCCTGCCAATTATAATCCAAAAAGCCTTTGGCAAAATTATATATGGTATGACCCAATGTAAAATCAAGTCTGCAATACAAATCGAACCCTTTATAAGATAGAGAAGTATTAATACCCCCAGTCCAATCCGGATAAATATTACCAACATATACACGGTCTTTACTGTCAATCACACCATTACCATCAGTATCTTGCCACTTTGCATCACCACCATATTTGGTTTTATCAGGGACTGTAATAACATTATCTATCGGCTCATTAGCATTCTGTGCTTCCTCATCAGTAGAATATACACCTATCATCTTATAGGCAAACAAATCTCCAATTCGTCCTCCTTCCTGTAAACCACCTTGCCAAGTATGTTTACCCAGTTTAGCATCCCAAATGTACTCACCACCAATCCGATTATTTTCAACCCCATTATCTGGCAGTTTCAATATTTTATTGGTCACCTTCGAGGCATTAAAACCTAATGACCATTGAATAGAACTGGATACCGGTAATATTCTTGCATTCATTTCCAACTCAATACCTCTATTTTGTAAACGCCCTAAATTAGTGAAAATAGAGCCAAAGCCTGTAGAATGAGGTAAAGTGCGATTTGTCAGCAAATTATCTGTGGTACGATTGAAATAATCAAAGATAAAGTTTAACCGATTATTAAAAAAGGAAATATCAGTACCGATATCAAATGTCTTAGACTCCTCCCAACTCAAGTCTTGATTTGCCATAGTTCCCATAGTGATACCTGCATTACCTAAATATTTAGATCCTACACTATAACTACCTTGAGCCGTATAATCCCCCAAGCCTGAAATATTACCATTTACTCCATAGCTGGCACGCAATTTCAGACGCATTAGATTCTCAGGCATAAATGACCAGAACTTTTCTTTATCCACATGCCACCCTAATGACACGCCAGGAAAAAATCCCCATTTGTTGTTCGTACCCAAATTGGAAGCACCGTCATATCTTGCAGATACAGAAATCAAATATTTATCCTTATAATCATACCCTATACGAGCAAAAATACCTTGTATAGATCGCTCTGTAATAGAACTACTCACACTTACAGGAACACTTGAGGCATTCAAAGTAGGAATCAAATCAGTAGAAGCACCTCTACCAGCAGCTGCTAAACGGGCCTCTTTCCTAAAATAATAAGCATAACCAGCTGTTACATTCAAATTGTGTTTTTCATTGAAAGATTTAACATAGTTGAATACAGCATCTGCCTGATATTGCCGCCATTTGTAAGTATCAGCATTTGCATTTCTTGTAGTTATATAATCTCTCGGTCCATTCCAAAAAGCATCCCAAAAAGTATAGTTATTACTGTTCACTTCAAATAAAGAAAGAGCTGGTTTGAAAGACAATCCTGGCAATATAGTCCAATCTGCATCTACTCCTATTGATAAATTCTGATAGTCATACTCTCTTTGTGCCTTGTTCATATGATATACAGCATTTCCCAGATACTGGGCAGCTCCTGGAGCCAGACTACCATCTTCAAATCTGAATTTAGTGGTAGGTGAGGCAGCCGGTGAACGATAGAATGTTGCATCTGCAGCTAATGGAGAACCATACGTAAACGAGTTTGAATAAGTAGTTCTAGCTGAAATTTTCAAATTATCCCGTGCTTGCAAAGAACCATTCAAACTAAAATTATACCGTTTATATGAAGTTGTAATAACAGTTCCTTCATTAGTCATATACCCTAATCCCATATTAAAGGTAGCCTTTTCCGTTCCACCTGAAACTTCAATATGGTGATTATGAGAAAAACCAGTACGATAAATTTTATCCTGAAAATCAGTATCTGAGTATAACAATGTCTTACTCGGATCTACTGGATCTGGCATTGATTTCCACCCTTGATCTAATTTATAGCGATTCTCATCAGTCAAGTATTGAGTAGAGAAGGCAGTATTATTAGTCAGATCATTTCCTGTTCCATAACCTAAATGTCCTATCAATCTTTGTTCGGTAGCTTTTCCAAATTTCGCTGGTGAAATCATACCTTTCCTCATAAGGGTCAAAAATTCTTCAGCATTGGCAAATTCATATTTTTTACCAATATCAGAAATTGTCAGATTATATCTATATTCAACTCTGGTTTTACCGGCCTTCCCCTTTTTAGTAGTAACAATTACAACACCATTTGAACCTTGGGCTCCATAAATAGAAGTAGCAGCAGCATCTTTCAGAATTTGGATAGATTCAATATCTTCCGAAGCTATATGAACCATATTCGCCCTCATAACACCATCAATAATATATAGTGGAGTAGCACCATTAGGATTATTAATGGAAGTACCACCACGGACTATAATACGAGGTTCTGCACCTGGTTGCCCTGAAATACTTTGCACACGTACACCAGACACTGTACCTTGTAAGGCTGAAGCTGCATTTGCATAGGGTACATTCTTCAAAGCCTCTTTATCAAGCTTGGTCACAGATGTCGTAATCTTCTCACGAGACTGAGAACCATACCCAATGACTACAACTTCCTCCATTTGGGTGGCATCCTCTACCATCACTATTTTATAGTTACTCTTATTGGCAGATACCTCTTGAGTTTTCATTCCCAAATAAGAAAATAACAAGGCACGACTATCAACTGGAATACTAAAACTAAAATTTCCATCCAAATCAGTAACAACACCTAATGAAGTTCCTTTAACTTGTACAGCTACCCCCACCAATGGTTGTCCATATTCATCCATCACATTTCCTTTTACTGTTTTCTTTTCTGATTGATTAGTGGATAATACAGACGGAGTATCTTCCGATGCATATACACTTCCCACACTCAAAACAGTAAAAAGGAAAATATAAAATGCCCAATGTAATATCCTGCTATTAGATTTAATGTCTATTGTTTTCATTTTTTTTGATTATTTGTGTTTCAAACTATTATTAGATTCACCACTGTATAATTACTTTCTTCTTATTTCCATTATTCCTCCTTTCTCTATCAATTAACAAAATCTGTTTCTATGTCAGAAACAAAGCACTTTTTCACATCAATCTTCCCATATTTCACCTCAATGAAAGGTTTACCATCTTTTAGACCAACATTACCAAAACCTGTTTCCGTCGACAAAAAAGACGTAAAATCATCACCTATCCTTGAATCAATATATAAAGTAGAATCCACTGCATCATACTGTATTCCAGTCAAAGCTTGGAGCATAGCATAACTAGACATTGCACGGGCATACCATGCCCCACATTCATATTCATTAAATGGGTTACGTACTCTTCCATCATACCGATCACGACAAGTACGGACAATATCAAGTCCTTTCTCAACCTCACCTTCAAACATCAAATGAGAAGCCACTTGATATTCAATACCTGTCCATACCTCATTGGAGTAAACAAAAGGAAGTTGTAACTTTCCTCCTTTGGGCCATGAACATAATAATAAGCCTCCTTCATCACCTAAAGCAAAAGTCGAGCGCTGAGGATTTACATGTTTTCTGAGATTCCTCTTTAAATTATATTTATGAACAGACAATAAATGACTTAATATTTTCTTTCTATCTATAGCCTCGTCCAGTCCACAGACCAAAGAAAGCCATGCTCCTACTACTCCATCAGATAAACAGCCTTTTCCGTATTGATATTTCGGCCCTTCCTTTTCCAATAAATCCAAACCCTCTTTCGAATAATTAGAATTGACAGACTGTACTTTCGTCGGATCAGAAGCCTGCAACTCCTTCCAACGAATATTTTGAATAAAATATTCACCGTCGTACAATTGATTTTCCATGTAGTCAATACTCTTATCTAGCAACTCTCTATATTCTGTCATATCTTTCTCCAAATGTTCACCCATAGCAACAAATGCTTGTAATGCGCCAGTATAGTAACTATTAATCATACCACTAGGCCCCCAAAATTCAATGTCATAAGTATTATGATGAGGTTCCTCTATAACACCTTTCCTTTTAGGATCCCACGTATTAATGCAATAATCAAGACTATTCTGTACGTATGAATAAATCAACTTCAACCATTCGTCATTACCATATATATGCCAATCACGGTATACTTTCATAATACCACCTAACTGCCCATCAGCTGCTGCATGAAAATTATGTCTGATGGGTCGGATAGGAAGTGCAGAGCGAAATGCTTGGTGCCCATTCTTAGCTTGACTAACAAAAAATTCCGTTTCCCTCAGTGTTCTTTCCATTTTAGGAAACAAATGAGGTATAGCTTGAGCATAATTCCAAACATGTGTACAAGAACCATAGCAAGAGCCATATTCATTACCGCAACCTTCCCAATTCCACATCCGACCATCGTATTGCCGAAAAATCGTAGGTGATTTTAATATAGTAAGATTAGCAGCAACAGCTTCAACAACTTCAGCAGGCAAAGTTGTAGCATAAAATGCATCAGTAAACAGCTCTGTTTTTTCTTTCAACGTATTATAATTTTTGGTAACTATATAGCACTTTGCACTAAATATTAAATTCAATAAAAAATAGAAAGTTATGGAAATGAACGAAGAAAGTATCAAAAATTTATGGGTAATAGTAGAAAAGACCCATAAGCAAGTTTTAGCGATGAAGTTTTTAGGCGAATTTAAAGCTTATGTAGTAAGTGGGTTTTCAACGAAGACAAGGGATAACCCTTTTAATGAAGCTTACAATGCGATTGATATTACAGATATATCGGTTAACTTGCCTATTTTACCGTCGGAATTAAACCCTCAATCTTTTGAAGAAAAGCTACAAGGACGTTCTGTAAAGAATTTCAAATTTGGCGGCGATGATTATTTTTGGTTGATTAAATCTGGCAAAACAGAATATTTATAAGAAAAATATACTGTTTTAGTTGGATTTATGAAAAAATATTCGTATATTTAGATGTAAAAGGAGGAATATATTATGATAGGATTCAATTCGTTTAGTTCATTGTTTGAACTGTTAGAAGCATTTCCTACTGAACAGTCTTGTATCGAATATTTAGAAATGTTGCGATGGGGTGAAAAGGTGGAATCTCCTTTTAGCCCTGGCTCTAAAGTGTATGTATGTGGAAATAATACATATTTATGTAAGGACACCGGGAGACGTTTTAATGTAAAAACGGGAAGCATTTTTGAGAATACTAAAATGCCGTTGCGAAAGTGGTTTATGGCTATGTGGCTGGTTCTTTCAAATAAGAAAGGAATATCATCTTTACAGTTGGCGAGAGACATTAAAGTTACTCAGAAAACAGCCTGGTATGTGTTACAACGGATAAGAATATGTTTGGTATGTGAGAATAAAGGGAAATTACATGGAGAAGTAGAAGCCGATGAAACCTTTGTCGGAGGCAAAAATAAGAATAGACACAACGACAAGAAGGTTAAGTCTTGCCAGGGACGTTCATTCAAGGATAAGACCCCGGTTTTGGGAATGGTTGAAAGAAAAGGAAAGGTTATTGGGAGAGTTATCAAGAATACGTCCAAAGAGGAGCTTACTCCTAAAATATTGGAGTTTGTTGATAGAAACGCTATATTGTATACTGACGAATGGTACGGATATAATGATATAAACAGTATGTATTATCACTATTCCATAGACCACAGCAAGAAACAATATGGGTACGGAAGAATCAACACTAATACCATTGAGGGTTTTTGGACTTTATTAAAAAGGGGATATGTAGGAATATACCACTATATGAGTCCTAAGCATCTTCAAAGTTATGTTAATGAATTTGTGTTCCGCTATAATACACGAAAAATCAGCGAGAATTCAAGATTTAATTTGTTACTTTGTAATATGAATTACCGTATTACATATAAGAAATTGACAGCATGAGTAAAAAAGAAACGACATTAGGAGAAGAATTTGAAAACCTTATGAGTTTTGTTATTAAATACAAAGTGAATATGAAGGAAGAAAGAAAAAGAATAAAACAAACAACAAACAAAGTTTGTGCATTAGTTATTCCAGATTCCCAGTTAAGACTAAAGGCTATTTCTATAGGAATGACGGAGAATGATTATTGTCAGTTACTTGCAAAGCAAAAAATTCCATTTGCAAATCAATTAGATAATAAAGAACCTCAACCTTATGGTTATGAAAATGCTAAAGTTGAAACCAAAAGAATCTTCCATCCTACAAAAGAGGATGAAAAAAGAGATAAAAAGTTATGTCAAAAGTTTATAGATAAAGGGGCTAATTTTGAAACAATTCAAAAAGATTTATCTTTAGTATCTCCTTTTAAAGAGTTTTTATCTGTTAATGGCACACCATCCTTTGTTGTTAAATAAATTGTATTTATTGTATCGCATTTAGGACATCTTGTATGAAAAAAGCTTTTATCAGAAGGAACAATAAGCTTTTCCCCACATACTTTGCATTTTGTAACACTTAATTTTTCCATAATATTTTCTTATTTGTTTGACATTGCAAATGTAGCAAATATCACTATATTTGCAAATGTTCTATAGAACAAATGTTTTGGAGAAAATATTCGGGAGTGCCTTACTTCGTTAAAATCGCCAGTTTTAACACGCACACAAGGCACAAGCCCTCACTGTACCAAGTGGGTTGCTTGTCTGCGTGTGCATAGGTTTCTGGCGATACCTTACGAAGTTGTGGACTGTGACCCACTTCCTTTTAGGTACAGCCTTTATCGGTCACGTGAAGGCAGAAATGCAAAAATTGAAGAAACATGAAAGCATTTTTCAAATTTTTTGTCGGCTCTGTGATAGGAACTATGGTGTTACTTGTTATATTGTGTATTCTAATGGATGTATCAGACCAGAAAGAAAATCCCAACAAGCACCCTACAATAACATTGAGTGATACACTTCTTGTTGGAAACGATTCATTGAGGACTGATATATTGAGACGGGATTACGGATTCTATATTGCAAAAAATAAGCTTGATTTAAAATGGTTTCCAAGACAAAGCAGTTGTTGTACATACACAATTGGCTATTGGTGTTACAATCCCAATTTGAAAGGAGCGCGAATATCCCTTTTCTATAAATGCTATACTGAGGAGGGAACTATAATCTGCAAAGGGAATACATCAGATAGGATAGGGGCTGGAGACGGTGAAAGCGAGATTCTTAATTTTAATGTATGGCTTGATGAATTGATGCCTTATAGAGGTATTGTTACTATTGTACCGTCTATTGGGATTGGCAATATGGAATGTTTGTTGCCAAAAATCAAGGTGAAACTTGGTGGAATGTTTGGTAATCCTAAAGTAATAGAAGAGAAAACAGAATAAAATGAATTTTATATCGGGTAACTATATACCCAAGCTTTTTTAGTGCAAAGTAGTATATAGTTACCTAATTTTTCATCCAATAGTCTGCGACTTCCTCTATATTTGCAAATCTACTGCTATACCAGGGACGGTATTTATCGGACAACTGAATGGAAGTATCAATATAGCCTGCGGGCTCTCCTCTTTCATTAACTACAGGTACGATAGGTACATCTACATCATCAATCGGTTCCAATCCCTCACGAACTAATGAGAAAGGAACGTACCATGCCATATATAAACGGATTGTCTTTGACTCTCCCGGTTGCAATCTAAACGGTACATACAAGGAAGCTCCGGGAGCATCCGCCATATTAGCAGGATTTTCTTTAATTACCCCACTGCTCATCTCATTCCAGCACATCGTGAATGAGTCAAAAGACCATCCTCTAAACCAACAATAATTAACCTTAGTTTCCGGTTCATCTGTAAAGATTGCAAAATCAGCCTGATGAAACGGCTGCGTTTCTGTTCCTTTCTGTGATATTATAAAACCATTTTCAATTGGCCTAATAGATGCTCCTCCATTACGAATATCTACAAAGTTCTTTGAATTATAAGAAAATATGGCTTCTACTTCTTTAGCATATTTATTTTTAAACGTATATTCAAAACCAGCAACTGGAAGCCCTGAGTTATTTTCATCTGTAGGAATAAATGGATTCCAAACCTTCATTGTCACGTCCATCTTCAGTTCATCGTCACTCATTCTCAATTTGGCAAAAGGGAATTTTACTTCAAAATCACAATCTTTAAATCGAGGTAATCCCCACGTGCCGCCGTATCCTTTTGTTGACTGTGGTTGGCCAAATTTTTTCCAATCCGGTACTTGTCCTTCCACAACAATACTACCATTATCTACCCCTTTCAAATATAATCCGGCAAACATTGTCGGTTCATTCAACATCTCAGTTTTATGCCTAATATTCATATTAGAAATTGCACCACTACCTTCTACACAAAACATTCCCGTCCCCAATCCCCCAATAGGGAAAGCAATCCTGCTCGTATACTCTCCCGTATATTTTTCATTATAATCACGTACTTCTTCCATACTGGAGCAAGAAGCCCATAAACACAAGCAGATACATAGACCTAAAAAATAAAATCCATTTTTCATATATCATTTTTTTAATGATTTATTCCTTCAACATTCTCTATTTTTTCTCCATTTCTGTTCAATCTCCTCCAATGATAACCCTTTTGTCTCCGGCAAGAATAAATACCCCCATACCAAACCCAACACGGCAATAAATCCATAAAGAAAAAATGCACCTGCCGGATTCTCAGAAGTCGTTTGTCCAACAACAATTTCGGTACCTGGTATAGAAAAAAAATCTATAATCTTAAAGAAAGTAAAGGAGACAATGCAATTAAATATCCATACAGCCAATGAACCTATCGAAGTCCCCAATCCCCGTACTTTCTGCGGAAATATCTCGGAAATGACCAACCATCCCAAAGGTCCAATACTAATTGCAAAAAATGCAACATATCCAAACATAAAAATGACCATTAACCACCTTCCGATTTCGCCCAACTGATTAGCATAAATAAAACAAGCACTAAGGCACAAAACAGAAAAGGCAATTCCTGACAGACCAATAAAATACAACTTTCGTCGTCCGATTCTATCCACTAAATAAAGAGAAATCACTGTAAATACAACATTTACAATTCCAATACCTACAGAAGCCCAAATAGCAGAGAGTGTACTTTCAAATCCTGCCATCAGGAAAATCTTCGGACTATAATAAATAACTGTGTTAATACCTACAAACTGTTGAAAAAACATAATACAAACAGCAATCATTAGAGGAGTTCTCAACCAAGGCTGCATCAAATATCGCCATCCTACCGCACTATTCCTATCTTTCTCTATTTCCACCTCCATTTGTCCAATTAAATCATTTACTGTATTTTCCGGTTCTATTTTCTGCAACACTTTCCTACATTCTTTCAACCGTCCTTTACTCAACAGCCACCGAGGTGTTTCAGGCACAAAACACATACCTACCAGTAATACCAAAGCCGGTACGACACCTGCCCAAAACATCCATCTCCAACAATCCAACTTGTTTTCATCAGCCCAAAAGGTATCTGACATGTATGAAAGTAAAATACCTATTGTAACCATTAACTGAAACATTGAAACCAGACGTCCCCTGGATTTAGCTGGAGCAATTTCTGCTATATACAATGGAACAGTAAATGATGCCACACCTATAGCTATACCAAGAAACAGACGAGAAAAAACCAAGCTCTTCAAATCCGTTGCCAGTCCTGACCATAACGCTCCCACTGCAAATATCACAGCAGAAACCAATATGATTTTTCTTCTTCCAAATATATCAGATAAACGCCCACAACATACAGCCCCCAACATAGCTCCCAACAAACCAGCCGCCGTAATCCATTCAACATCATTATTATCTATTCCCCAATCTGACTGAAGAAATGGAATCGCTCCTGAAATTACCCCAGTATCAAAGCCGAAAAGCAATCCTCCTGTTGCTACAACTGTAGCTATTAAAAATATTATATGTCTGTTTTTCATATTAAACTTATATTTTAGGGTTCAAAACTTATCCAAACTTCCTTTTTCACTGACGGATTCGGAACATATAAGAAAGTATCCGGAGCATCTTCAAAAATTTTATAAATGGATTTACCTTTCCCAATACCTAAATCATGATACTCTCTTGGAGCCTTTCTTACCAGTTCCGAAAAATGATAGTTTGTATTTCTGATCCACTTCAATCCATCACCCTCAAAAACAGGATACCATGCAATACCTTTATGACGACGAATCTCAGCATATTCAAAACCATATTCACGGTCACACCATGCACCAAACACAAGAGATTCATCTGCATTCGTACTAATGGTAGCATGTACCCAATATGGAGGGACCACCACCACATCGCCAGGCTGTGCATAAACAGCATAACACCTCCCCGGTTCATCTGTAGCCGACTCTTGCATGTAAATGACCGCCTCTCCATTCCATATCTCATAAACCTCTGGAGTGGACCATTGACTAAAAGGTGAGACCTTATGAATATGTCCCTGACTGCGAATGGGTTCCATTCCCAAACTTCCTTTGGCATAAGCCACTACTCCAAAAAGCAAATGCTGTTTTTGCAAAAGCGCTTTATGAACAGTCTTACCCACATCCATAGCTATAGAATAGACAATATCCGGTCCTTCACATTTCGGATCCAACAAACTAGACCGGATATCATCCAACCACCGGTTTTCTACTGTCGGGCCAAAAACGTCCTTACCATAAATAAAACCTAACGGATTTTCTGTTATCCCTATATCAATCCCCTTATCAAAATTATCTTTATGCATGATGTCTTACAAAAGCTTTAATTGTTCCACATTCCATTCCTTCAGACTCCCCATAAGGTTTTATTGTATATTCCTTTATGGCAGCAGGAATAATAAAAGTTTCCGCATAATGGACAACAAACGGAGAAAATTGTCCTATAGGACTTTCCACTATCACCGAACGTCCCTCAATCAGATTCAGAACATTAACACCCGACTCATTCTTATGCAAAACTTTGTCCGTGAACCAATGTCTTCTTGTTTCTATAAATTCCCATTCATGAAGTCCCGTCTTTTCTTCACGCCAAGAATCTCCTTCACCAATAACAGAGACCTTGTTTATCAGTTCTTCTTTCACCCAAGACTCCGTTCTATTCCATTGTATCACATTAGCCCCATGAGCTATATTAATCGGACGCGGTCTGCCATCCAGTCCCATCCGTCCCCAATCCCACAACTTAAATGTAAAGATGTATGGGGTTGCACTAATCTCAAGTACCATGCTATTCCTTCCCGAACAATGTACCGTACCAGCCGGAATTAAAAAATGATCATGCTTCTTTGCCGGATAAATACCTACATACTTCTCCACTTCAAATTCACCAGTCCTTTGCGATTTTTCCAATTCATCAAGCATCTCCTCCGGTTTAATATTATCCTTCAAACCCAAATATACAGTTGCCCCCTCCTTAGCATCCAAAATATAGTAGCTCTCATCCTGCGTATAATGCATCCCAAATTTCTGTTGTATATATTCAGTCAAAGGATGAACTTGTAAGCTTAGATTGCCGCCTTCTATCGTATCAAGAAAGTCAAACCGTATTGGAAACTCATCACCAAACCTGCCATACACAGCATCACCCAATAACTGTCGGGGATAAGCAAAAATCAAATCAATTGACGGTATTTCCACTTTCTCATCCCCAAAGGCCAACAACAGACTGTTTTCTTCAGGTACACAGTCAAAACACCAAGCATAATTAGGCATCGTCCGTTCTAAATCGCAAACATCTTTCATCCACTGTCCTCCCCAAGGCCCCGGATCAAAAAAGGGAACTACACGAAACGGACCATTTACCGCTTTCTCCAATCCCTCAAACATCGCTTTGCCTGTAATCATCTTAGGATGATTGCGCCGGTTCGTATCCAAAACATAATCCACCTTTGCCATCAGCATCTTTTTGTGCCTATCGCATATTCTCCAATCTACGAAAAAAGCTCTTTTATACTGCAAGGAGGTTCGTTCTTCTTTATTGTTGACACCTATATTTGATATTTCATTTTTACGGAATCTGGACTGTATCTCCCATCTTGCCATATCGGCATAAATCAACAAATCAGGATGTTCACAAAGATAGGCCGCACCAACCCCATAGACTATTACAATACCAGACTGCAAATCTTCTATCTGTTGCCGGATACCAGTAACTTTATCGAAATCAAAAAAACATTCCATTGTATACCGGGTCAGATAGCCGAATAATTCATCATCGGTAATATCAGGATAGAAAAAATCATTGATTTTCTCTTCCGGCAACATCGCACTATCTGTATGAACAAATAAAGCATTATTGAACCTACCGGCAAAAGCATTACGTATATCATTCTCAAACACTCCTTGATAGCACTCAATCACAACCACTTTCAACGGCTTCTCCAGTACCTTCAAACGTTCACTGATACTATCGGTAATGGCAAACCAACCGGAAATACAGTCATCCGAATTATAGGACACCTGCACAAAAGGATATTTATCGTAATTAGCAGAATACTTCATCTTTTATCTTTTTTCTTAAACAATATTCCAAACCATACAAAGCTGCATAATCTCCCAAGCTAGAAACTACCACAGATACTTTTGCACTCGGAGTCCAGGCAAACTTTGACACCCGTTCCTCGATATAAGGCACTATCACTTTATGGCTATTCATGATTCCCCCTCCAAGTATCACCACTTCAGGATCATAAGCATGAATAAAATTTATAACAGCAGCTCCCCATATTTCAATGCATTCATTTCGTACCAATAACGCGTCTCTATTTCCTTGTTCCGCCAATTGGAAGATTTCTTTAAAATCATAATTCTGAGATGACATTTTAAACGAAGGAGACAGGCAAGCATGATCCTTTATAATTTTATGAAGGAAGAATGAAGAGGACAAAGCCTCCACACACCCCTTGTTTCCACAAGAGCATAACCTTCCTTTGTAGTCTACTACAAAATGGCCACCCAACGAACCTGCTTGAAAGTGCTTTCCATACATTACCTCACCATTCATAATGACTCCCGATCCTATGCCCGTACCAATAGTCATCATAACAACGCTATCATATCCTCTGCCGCTCCCATATTGCCATTCTCCAATTGCTGCAAGCCGTGCGTCATTATCAATGTAAAAGGGGGCTCCCCAATGTTCATCCGCCCATCTATCCAAATCAAGCTCCACTCCATCATCATATTTTTCATTCGTAGATATAATAATGCTTTTTTTATTATTTACTAGCCCTGGAAAAGCTATACCCACTCCAAAGAGGCGCTTCACACCATTTGAATTTAGCAGGAAATCAATTGCATTTTCAATCTCCGGCAAACTTGCTGTCATATCCAAATCTTGACGAGAAGGCATTTTTACATAGTCTACCAGTTCTCCATTGCGTAAGAGACCGACTTTTGTAATGGTTCCTCCCAAATCTACAGCTATGATATACTTCATATTCATATTTCTATCAATTGGGGATTGCCATTCACACACTGTAAAGATGCAGAAAACCCGTTCTCCAAAATCACCTGATAATCATGTCCTGCGTCCGAAGGCCAACAAGCAGCGAATGACAGAACAGAATATCCTATATTTGCCACACGATGGGCCACCCCTCCAGGTATATAATGAAGACTACCCGGAAACATCCGCTCACTCCAAACCCTTCGGTTCTGATCCATCATAATCAATCTGCCTTCACCTTCCACTCCCCAATAGTACTCCCCACGATTCATATTGGCATGAAAATGTCCTTTGGTCATGAAATACTCATCACCAACCTTACCTGGATAAATTCTCGTGATTCCGAAATAGAGTCCCCCTGGCGTTCCTTCTTCAACCGGCAGATGACAAGTCACCTCATACAATAAAGTATCAGGAGACATCTGTTCATAAGCCTCACAATTATGAAAAACACCTCGTAAATCAGCCAAAGTCTTCAAACTCCTCTTCACATTTTCACCGATCAAAGAATCCTTTATAAAGAGCAAAGGCGACTCATTTGTTCTCTTATCATTCATCAGCATCATACTTTTAAAATCTTATATTGCAAAAGTACGCTGATATGGAACTCGCTCTTTCCTCTATATTTTCCGATAATTATGGTATTTTACCATTATTCGCAGCAAATGGATAAAACCTTGCAAAAAAAGTAGAAAACCAAGGCTCTAACCACCAAATATTCAATGATAAAATAGTAGAATCAAATGGCTTGTTTAGCCTTTACTCCAAACTGCTTTTGGAACTGCGACGGGGACATTCCTGTCACTTTTTTAAATTGGGATATAAAATTAGATAAGTTAGGGAATCCGACTTCCCCACTGATAGTAGAAATCTTCATTTTGTTTTCCAGTAATAGTTTTTTCGAATAACCGATACGCATTTCGTTCAGATATTCTACAAAGGTTTTCTTGGTCCTCTCCTTGAAATAACGGCAAAAAGCTGTCGGGGTCAATCCAACCAAAGTCGAAACTTCTTCCAACCTAATGGAAGTCGCAAAGTTCTTGACGAGAAACTTGTATACCTTATTAAATCTCTCAAAATCTTCTGAATTTACAGAATTCGTAAATCCCACTGAGGCCAGTAACTCATACTCAGTCGATGTGGCCATCAGCTCAAGAAGTGTTAAAAGATTCGTTACCTTCCGAACCCCTACATCATTCACCGAACTCCTTATAAACCGGGTTATCTCTAATTTCGATTTTCCGGTAAACTTCAGTCCACGCCGTGATCTCTCTATCAAATCACGAATATTATTCATTTCTGGTAATCTGATAAAATTCGGATCAAATATCTCACGTTTAAAGAACAGACAGATACACGTAGCACGCAAACCAGACTCCTTATCAAAATAAGCATCATCATTACGCCATTCATGAGGGAGATTAGGGCCAATCATACATACATCCCCCTCCTCATACTGTTCTATGCAATCCCCAACAAAACGGGTTCCTATACCTCTAGTTATATACATTATCTCTATGGCCGGATGATAATGCCAAGGTACAATGAAGTGCGGCAAGTCTTCTATATAATAATGTATATGACTGTCTATTGGGAATGGCAGATCTTGGTAAAGTGGTTTCATAGTCATCTAAGTCAATAATCACCGTTAATTATAAAAGCGAATATAGATAATTATTTTATCAAAGCAAGCTATTGTATGTTAAAACTCATAGTAACATCAAAATATAAATATCAATCTTATACTCAAACAAACAAATGATATCTTTTGTATCTTTGTCCCCGCATTTTCACAACCACATAAAATTATAATGAAAACAATAGTAAATGTTCCCTCCCGACAGAACACCATGCGCGAACTGCGGGATTATCTGATGATTGCCCTGGGTATGGTCTTATATGGTATCGGCTGGACAGTCTTCCTGCTTCCCAACGATATTACTACCGGTGGCGTACCGGGCATTGCATCCATCGTATATTTTGCCACTGGATTTCCCGTCCAATATACGTACTTCGCCATCAATTTTCTGCTTCTATTGCTTGCCCTACGTGTGTTGGGATGGAAGTTCAGCGTAAAGACAATCTTTGCCGTATTCACCCTGACCTTTTTCCTTTCCATTATCCAGAAACTGACCGAGGGTGTTGTCCTCCTGCACGACCAGCCTTTCATGGCTTGTGTCATCGGTGCCTCCTTCTGCGGTAGCGGCATCGGCATCGCCTTTTCCAACAACGGCAGTACTGGCGGCACGGACATCATTGCCGCCGTAATCAACAAGTACCGCGACATCACGCTGGGCAGAGTCATGTTGATATGTGACCTTATCATCATCTCGTCCAGTTACTTTGTTCTAAAAGATTGGGAAAAGGTGGTGTATGGCTACGTTACTCTATACATATGCAGCTTCGTGCTCGACCAAGTGGTGAACAGTGCCCGCCAGTCCGTACAATTCTTTATTATCAGCGATAAATATGAGGAGATAGCCAAGCACATCCAGGTATATCCTCACAGAGGTGCAACGGTCATCAACGCCTCGGGCTTCTATACGGGAAAAGAGATAAAAATGCTGTTCGTGCTGGCCAAGAAGCGGGAGTCCACCATCATTTTCCGGCTCATAAAAGACATAGACCCCAATGCCTTTGTATCACAAAGTGCAGTCATCGGAGTCTATGGAGAGGGATTCGACAGAATCAAAGTGAAGTAGAGGATTTCTCGAACTTCCCTTGATTCCAAGTATAAACAATAGGACGGCGGACAAACGGTTTCAGTTTCTCCGCCGCTTCTTTACCCATGTAATCGGTCGTGGTAAAAGTGAATGCCAACGTGGCGTCCTTCGCAGAAAGGTCCGCTTTCATCAGCAGCATGTCGGCCTGGCGACGGGCATCCTGATACTCATAGACATCCACTGTATCCGAGGCCTCAGCGATAAAATCATCCAGAACGGGCAATGCCGGCAGGTAGGACGAAGCAACCAGCTCCTTCCAGTCTGTCGTATAGAACTTGACATGGCTGTCGCAAGCCGGAGCACAAACCGTAGCAACCACACAAATCACCTTCGTACTGTCGTTAATAGGCAAGAGCTTCATCTGCCATGAACTCTGGGGCGTCATCTTCACATGTATATAGTCTGGAGAAAGCTCCGTCATTTCCGATTTACCACCAAAGCTGTTGGTCACCTCAGCTTTCATCTTACTTTCCAGAAAGTCTATAAAATCCGCACGGTTCACGGCGCTAAGCAACGGACATATAGAATCCGGCATATTCTTAAAACACGTCTTGGCTTCCTGGGCCTGCAAATACCCCCATCCGATGAAAGCCAAAATCAAAAAAGCACTCAGTTTTCTTATCATAACATTTTAATCATTTCTTCAAGGAAACGGGCATCTGTTTCATCAAAACCGCCCAAATCGTCACTGTCAATATCCAATACTCCCCACACTTCACCGTCCTCACGCTTCAGCGGAACCACGATCTCCGAACGCGACAGCGAGCTGCAGGCTATATGTCCGGGAAATGCATCCACATCGGGCACAACCAACGTCTCGTCTTTATCCCATGCCGTGCCGCAAACACCACGGCCTTTCCTGATGCGCGTACAAGCTATCGGTCCCTGGAAAGGTCCTAACACCAATTCTTCACCCTTCACCAAATAGAAGCCTACCCAAAAGAAATGGAAAGTCTCTTTCAGCGCCGCCGAAACATTCGCCAGATTGGCTATCAAGTCATCTTCACCTGCCAGCAGATTTTTCAGTTGAGGAAGCAAAGCGCGATATTTCTCTGTCTTGCTACCAGCATTTATATATAGGTCTTCTGCCATATATCTCTTGTTTATTTACTCCCCAAATATAGGAAGAACATTCCAATCAACACCAAAATGAGGTCGACAGCCTTGCTTTTTAAATTCTTTTCACGGAAGAAAAGCGCACCGAAAAGGAAGGAAACAACAACGCTTCCACGACGCACCATCGAAACGATGGAAATCATGGAGTCCTCATAGCTCAGGGCATAAAAATAGACAAAGTCTGCCGCACAAAGGAAAATGGAGATACAGATAATGGTCCAGTCCCAACGAAACGGGGTACTTTCTTTTCGCTTGGGGTACCACAACAGCAAGATAATGGGGCACATGATAAAGACTTGGTAGACATTATACCACGACTGCACCAGCATCGGATTGAGCTGCTTCATCAGATATTTGTCATACAGCCCACTGACAGCTCCAGCAACGGCAGCCAGCACGATGAAAAGAATCCATTTGTTATGCTTGAAGTCGATTCCCTCCTTCTTGCCCGAACGGCTCAGCATGAAAAAGGATACTATGGCAAGCATCACGCCAATCCATTGATAAAGGTTCAAGCGTTCGCCAAACACAAGCATGGCACCTACAAGCACCATCACGGGGCGCGTCGCATTAATCGGTCCCACGATGGTCAGCGGCAGATGCTTCATCCCGAAATAACCGAATATCCAGGAAGAGAGCACGATAAACGACTTGACAACAATAAACTTATGCACCTCCCACCCCACCACGGGAACATCAAACATCGTACCTCCCAACACCGACGGCGCAAAGGCAGATACCAGAATGAAAGGAAGAAATATCAGGCTCGAGAACAGCGTGTTCAGGAAAAGTACCGGCAGTACGGCATTGTCACGAAGCGACTTCTTCTTGAAGACATCGTAAAATCCCAATAAGGCAGCAGAGAGGAAAGCAAGCAATAACCACATAGAGTTAATTAAAAATTAAGAATTAAAAATTAAAAGGAGGGGGGTACGTTTTTGTAGTGCATCCCTCTTTTATTCTAAAAAAGTAGTTTCCGGATAGGCTACATCCACTAGAAACAATGCATTTCCGGGAACGGAGGTTCCTGCCTGACAACGGTCCTTCTGTTCGATGACGCGTCGGAAACTCTCAACAGAAAGTTTTCCGCGACCCACTTCGAGCAAAGTACCGACAATGGCGCGTACCATGTTCCGCAGGAACCGGTCGGCCTGGATGGTGAACACCCAGGTCACATCGTCTACCCGGGTCCAGGCGGCATGCATAATCTTGCAATTATTGGTTTTGACATCCGTATGAAGTTTGCTGAAGCTGGTAAAGTCCGTATAGTCAAACAAGGTTTGGGCAGCCTCATTCATCCGTTCAAAGTCCGGTGTTTGGAACAGACGGCAACGGTATTGACGATTGAAAGGCATCTTGGCAGTAGTGACGTAATACTTATACATCCGCGCCGTAGCATCAAAGCGGGCATGTGCATCGGGCTTCACGGCCCGCAAGCGGTATACGGAAATATCGGGAGGAAGCAGACGATTCAGCTTATCCGTCATAAAAACAGTGTCCAGAGGAGAATCACTGTCAAAGTGAGCTACCATCAGTGAGGCATGCACCCCGGCATCGGTACGCCCCGCTCCCACGACTTCCACCTCGCGACGCAGCAAGGTACTCAGCGCCTTCATCAAACACTCCTGCACACTCGCTCCATTCGGCTGGATTTGCCAGCCGTGATAAGCGGTGCCATCATAAGCCAGGTATATAAAATATCGTTGCACGGTCTTTTTTGTGTGCAAAGATAGTGCAAACTTAAGAAGGTTTGAATTATCTTTGCAAGGTTTTCACCACAGATTACACAGATTAACGCAGATTTTTCACAGACATAGTACATTTATAAGATGAGATATTCTTCCAGAATCCTACCTATACTGATAATTGTCGCAGCTGCCGCAACATTCACCTTTGCCGGCTGTAAGAAGAAGGACATGTCGCTCAAGTTGAACGAACCGCGCAACATTCGGGGTGTTGTCAGCTACAAGCGCTCGTTCGGAGACTTGAATGAGAAACATCTCAATGTAGCCCAAGCCATCGGCATACGTGTACTTTCATCCCGCGAGGAAGCAGAAAAGATGAGAGAGCAACTGCAACCTATCACGACAAACGAGCTCTATGCCGTGGATTCACTGACGCATTCCATCCCTTATCTCATTCCGGGCGCCGCCAGCCGGCGGCACACCATCGGACACAACTTCCTTGATTCACTGACCGCCAAGGGGCTGAATCCAAACAAGATAATTGTGACTTCCGTACTCCGCACCCAAGACGACGTAAAACGCCTGCGCCGCCGTAACGGCAATGCTTCTCCAAACTCGGCACATTTTTACGGAACGACATTCGATGTCAGTTGGAAGCGCTTTCAGAAAATAGAAGACGAGGATGGACGTCCTTTGCAGGATGTCAGCGCAGATACCTTAAAACTGGTTCTTTCGGAAGTGCTCCGTGACCTGCGGAAAGCCGATAAATGCTACATCAAGTACGAGTTGAAGCAAGGATGCTTCCACATTACGACAAGAGAGAAATAAGCGGAAAAGAATTAGCGTTAATAGTATTTTTCAATCCCGCCAAACCCTATTATTATTTTGTTCTCTTTCGTTTTACAGATAAAGTTATTTAATCGCCTTTCAAATTCTTCCGGTCGTTTCCTCGCCGCTTCAATGTATGCGATTCGGATACGTTTATAGGGGTCAGAGAAACTCTGATAATTCTTCCATATTCTTTCATCCTCTTTCAATCTGTCGATTATATCATTTGGAAAAACAAAAGGAACCGACAAGACAGTTCGTATTTTATCCTCAAATTCAAGATGTATCATTTTATGCTCCAGCAACCATTTCAACCTTTCTTTGTTGGCTTGCGAATAGGTACTTTTAGGATTCCTGGGCGTGAAACGCTGAATTTTATGTTCTTTGTCAAGTGACTTTATCGTGCTGTCAATCCACCCGAAACAAAGGGCCTCTTCAACAGCGTCATTATATACAATACTTTTCTCGCTTGAAGATTTAGTAGGAAACACAAACCAGACTCCATCGGCAGTATCAAAATTGTCAGCCAGCCACTTCCGCCAATCTTTTCTGTTTTCAAAATATCTTATTTCTGTTGACA
>ERZ780119.58-NODE-58-length-26349-cov-9.78771_pt1 | contig 26349 bp, 26 predicted proteins | sample MGYA00433083_ERZ780119 | MGnify/ENA primary metagenome ERZ780119 (study PRJEB29588, sample SAMEA2149557) | human gut metagenome | biome: human gut; feature: human-associated habitat; material: faeces | place: Denmark | collected 2008/2010 ... | reverse complement strand
TTAGGGCACTCAAAAGTGCCCTTTCAAAGGGGGATGCCCTAAATTGAGTGCTTACGGAATATTAATGCTTTTCGTATGCGGATTCTCCATCTATTATTTTATAGCACTAATCTTTCAATGTTATGCCCTATCTCCATTGTTAAAAAAAGTAAAATTGGGGGGGGTAATTATAAGTGGAATTATTACAAGCATAACGATTTCTATTGTCACTTATCTGATGCAGATTAAGATGTATAATATTCCGCTAATCGTATATGGAGGTCCTATTATAACATGGGTAGTATTTTTTGTCTTGGGATATTATTTAGGTAAAGAAAAAGTAAAATATCCAATATGTATATGGATTATACTGTTAATACTTTTTTTCCTGCTATCATGTCTAGAAAGTATCTATTTATATCCATTCAAAAACGGAGGATTTGGAATCAAGCTAAGTTCACATCTTTATTCTATATGCTGCATTATGATACTATTTTCCGAACAAATACAAGCAAAATTTAAAGAAAACATAAAGATTAATCGACTAATCACAAAAGTAGGAAAGGACTCTTTCGGTATTTATTTAACTCATTACTTTTTCATTATAATACTAAGAAAATATACGACAGACATCCATTGGACTATTCTATTCCTGATAATCACCCTAGTAACATTTATATCTATCCAAATTTGTAAATATATACTAAAAGAAAAATCAAGACTCATTGGTTTTAGATAAAAATCATGAATGCAACAGAAAACAATAAGCGAATAGCCAAGAATACACTACTACTATATTTCCGAATGTTGTTTACAATGGCTGTAAGCCTGTACACTTCGCGTGTAGTACTGAACACTCTAGGAGTGGAAGACTTCGGTATTTACAATGTTGTGGGTGGAGTTGTGGCAATGTTCGGTTTTCTAAACTCTGCTATGAGTTCCAGTACCCAACGTTATATAACATTCGAGTTAGGCAAAAATGACTTTGAACAACTGAAAAAGGTATTCAACACCAGCGTATCCATACATGCCTTTATCTCCGTAGTCATTCTGATTTTGGCGGAAACCATCGGATTGTGGTTTTTGTACAACAAGATGACTATTCCAATAGAACGCATGGATGCAGCTTTGTGGGTATATCAAGGAGCCATAGCTTCTACAATTGTACTTATAATGAGCGTCCCCTACAATGCTACCATCATTGCCCACGAAAAAATGAGTGCTTTTGCCTACATCTCGGTATTGGAGGTTGTATTGAAACTGCTCATTGTTTATCTATTGCTCATTGGAGATTTTGATAAGCTAAAACTCTATGCAGTCTTAATGTTCAGCATACAACTTATTATTCGATTAATTTATGGGAGATATTGCAAAAAACACTTTTCCGAAACAAAATTCCAATGGACAAAAGATTGGAAGCTATTTAAGGAAATGTTGGGATTTGCTGGATGGAATCTTTGGGGAAATTGTGCAGGAATTGCATTTACACAAGGAGTAAATATCTTACTGAATATGTTTTTTGGTCCGGCTGTCAATGCGGCACGTGGTATAGCTGTACAAGTACAAAACGCTGTCAACCAATTCTCTTTTAATTTTCAAACAGCATTAAATCCACAGATAACTAAATCGTATGCCACAGGAGATTACGATTATATGCACAAACTGATATTCAGAAGTTCCAAATTTACTTTTTTCCTACTTCTGTTTTTGTCACTTCCCATTCAATTGGAAACAGAAACCATACTGACCATTTGGCTGAAAAACGTACCGGAACATACGGTAAATTTTCTTCGACTTATCCTCTGTGTTACTCTAATAGATGCTACAGCAAACCCACTTATGATTTCGGCAGCAGCTACTGGAAAGGTAAAACTCTATCAATCTGTGATTGGAGGTATTTTGTTGGCAATACTTCCTATATCGTATGTGGCATTGAAACTAGGAGGAAATCCCGAATCCGTATTTATCGTACATCTATCTATTTGTACGATAGCTTATATCACACGTTTATTCATTATCAGCCCCATGATACAGTTGAGTCTCAATCACTACTTCAAGGAAGTTATTTTGAGGTGTATTGCCGTTACTGTTGTTTCACTGGTTTTGCCCATTGGGACAAAATATCTCACAAACGATTCATTGGTTGGCTTTTTCATAGTGTGTATTACCTGTGTGTTTAGCGTATTGGTAACAGCCTACTTTTTTGGATTCGAACCAAACGAAAAACTATTCATTAACCAAAAAATTCAATCAGTCATAAATAAAATCAAACGATGATTAGCATCAAAGAACCGAAAGATTGTTGCGGGTGCAACGCTTGTGCACAACGATGTCCGAAACATTGCATCACTCTTACAGAATGCCATGAGGGCTTTCTCTACCCCAAAGTTAATACAGAACTCTGTATAGAGTGTGGATTGTGCGAAAAAGTATGCCCCGTAATCAATCAAGGGACCCCAAAAGAGCCTTTGGAAATATATGCGGCAATTAACCCTAATGAAAAAATCAGAAAAGAAAGTTCCTCAGGAGGTATATTCACTTTATTGGCTGAAAAAATAATACAAGAAAACGGAGTGGTTTTCGGTGCACGCTTCGATGACAATTGGGAAGTGAAGCACGACTATACTGAAACCATAGAAGGATTAGCAGCTTTCAGAGGTTCCAAATATGTACAAAGCCGGATAGAGGACAATTACATGAAAGCCGAAAAATTCCTGAAAGAAGGAAGGAAAGTCCTGTTTTCCGGTACGCCCTGTCAAATTGCCGGACTGAAAAAATTCCTGAGAAAAGAATACGATAATCTGCTGACAGTAGATTTAATTTGTCATGGAGTGCCCAGTCCAAAAGTGTGGCGTATGTATTTGGACGAAACATGTAGAAATCTTATAGAACGAAGTGGAAAAAGTTCAGTTTCTTCCGTTCTTACAGACGGAGAAAAAAAACATTATATCGAAGCTATTAGCTTCAGAAATAAGATTTTAGGATGGAAAAAATACAGTTTCTTTCTAAAACTGAATTCCGCATTTACACAGGATGGAAAAAATACAGAAGGATTCTTTGAACCCGCTTCAGAGAATGTTTTTATGAAAGCATTCCTGTCGGATATAATTCTGCGCCCTTCCTGTTACCGTTGCCCATCCAAAAATGGAAAATCTAATAGCGATATAACTATAGCTGACTTTTGGGGAGTCCATACTGTCTTAAAAGATTTTGATGATGATAAAGGCACTAACCTGACTTTTATCAATACACAACATGGGAAAGATATATTCCCATTCGACAAAATAAATTACCATAAAGTTCAATATAATAATATAAAGCCATTAGCTAAAGGGCTTCAAGAAAATCTTATCGAACATAAGCACAGAACATACTTCTTCAACCAGCTAGAAAAAAATAACTCTGTAATAAAGTTGATTAAACACACAACAAAACCGACAATAACAAAGCGCTTGTCTAATTTCAAAATAAAAGTTATTATAAAAATAAAAAAACTCCTGAATATTAAAATTTAATAATAAATTATTTGTAGTTCCATACAATCTAAATAAACAATTATTCAATGAATAAAAAAAGAAAAAATTATTACGATTTAAATAACACTATCACATAACAAAAATGTAATCTAATATTTATATTATATGAAAATCGGTGTAATAACATTTTGGAATAGCAAAGATAATTATGGACAATTATTACAAGCTTGGGCACTACAACAATGGCTTAAACAAAATGGTCATAGTCCTTATATCATCAGATATATTCCAACCACACATAAATCGAAGAAAACATATAAGTATTTCTTAAAAGTTATAGCAAAAACAATATTGATATACCCCTTATTTTGTAAATATATAAATTCAAAAAGAGATAAAAAATTAAAGGTTTTAGTAGCAAATAATGAAATAAAGAATCAGAAGAGAAAATTTGATGACTTCAGAAAAGATAATCTCTCTTTTTCTCCTCATACATATTATTCTTTAAAAGAACTGCAAAATAATCCTCCATTAGCAGACGTCTATATTACAGGAAGTGATCAAGTTTGGGCACAACTTCTAAATAATGAAAACAATAGGGCATATTTCTTAGACTTTGGGGAGCAAAATATAAAACGCATTTCATATGCTCCTAGCTTTTCCATGTTGCAATACCCCACTAGATTACAAAATCAATTAAGTAACAATCTTACTCGTTTTAATGCAATATCAGTCAGAGAAAAATCTGGAGTTGAAATTTGCAGAACAGTAGGTTATGATGCAGCTTTAGTATGCGATCCTACTTTATTACTGACACAAAAAGATTATTTAAAATTAATTTCTCCCAAAAGTGACGAAAAGAAATATATCTACATTTATAGCTTAAATATTCAAAAAGCCGAAGATATTCGATGGACAGAATTAAGTAAACTTTCAAAAACATCGAACTTAGATGTCAAAGTAACTACGGCAAGTGGATATGTCCCTTTTCAAGAGTTATTTGGAAATGAAGTAGAATATGACTATGCAACAATACAACAATGGCTAGCCAATATTCAAAATGCAGAACTAGTCGTTACTCCCTCATTTCATGGTATTGTTTTTTCTATTCTGTTGCATACTCCCTTTATTTATGTTCCACTTTTTGGAAATTTCCAAAAAGGCAATAATAGAGTAACAGACTTATTGGAGATATTACATCTTAATGATAGAATACTAGATCAAAATAAAACTTATACTCAGATTATAAATAAAGCAATTAATTGGGATGATGTAAAAAAAAGACTTTTGAGGATGAAACAGAATTCTGAATTATTCTTACAAACAGAGTTAGTTTAAAATGTGATTATGAAAAAAATAGAAGTACTATACATCTGCCACACCAATCATCTCGGCGGCGCGGCTTTATCTTTATATAACTTGATTTCTTCTGTAAGAGATCAGGTAATACCTATAGTTTTATTACCACAAAAAGGACAAGCTTTTGATTTATTTGTTCAAAATAATATAAAATGCATAGTTTACCCATTCAAGTTAAACATAAGAGAAAGAAATACGATTAAACATTACATCAAATATATACCTCGATACCTACGTGATTATTACGTAAACCAACACTGTGTAAATTACATCTCCCAAAACCTAAAAGGGCATAATATAAGTATTGTTCACTCTAATTCTAGTGTCTTTACTATTGGAGTAAAATTAGCAAAAATTCTACACGCAAAACACGTATGGCATATCCGTGAATTTCAAGACATAGATTTTGACATTCAGCCTTTCTCTGGATGGAAAAATTTAAAGAAAAAAATATACACATCGGATGCAGTAATTGCCATTACGAAAGCTGTGTACGAACATTGGCAATTAAAACAGGCACGTAAAGCTTACTATATTTGGGATGCTGTACGAAGTTCTTCAGATATTGTACTACAAATGCCTAAACAAAAATTCTTTTTTTTCTGCGCTGCCAATCTCTGTGAAGCTAAAGGTACTTCTTTTGTCATAAAAGCCTTCGGACTTTCTGGCCTTGCCTCAATAGGATATAAACTTATCATTGCAGGTAATTGTGCAAATGATTATCGCATACAACTGAATACACTAATCAATGAATATAATATATGTAACAGTATAGACTTTATCGGCTATTGCAGCGATATAAAACAATATATGGTTTCAGCAACTGCATTTTTAATGTGTTCAGAAAATGAAGGGCTAGGGAGAGTTACAGTTGAAGCAATGTTTTATGGATGCCCTATTATAGCACGAAATACAGGTGGAACATTGGAATTTATAAAGGATAAAGAAAATGGTCATCTTATATCGGATATAAATTCCTGCGCTGAAATAATGAAACAGATAGCAACAAATATACACATTGAAATCTTAAAGTCTGCACAAAATTTTGCTAGGGAGAATTTTTCAGAAGAAAAATATGGTATAAAAATCATCAATATATACAAAGATTTAATAACTACTACCGTATAATTTTCTTTATATAATATTTTCAAAATAATTATATGAAAAAAATATATATAAATAAATACGAGTATTTCATAACATTTCTTTTAATAGTAATGTGTGGATTTACTTCTGCAGATATAATTCCTGCAAAATCTTATTTTCTTTCATTTATGTGCCTATTGTATCTTGCAAATAAAAGAAAAAGACAAAGTATAACTCCCTTAATTATATTAATCATCAGTTATTGGATTATAGGTATAATACATTGGAATGTATATAACTATATATCATCAAGATGTTTTTGGGTAATACCATTATTAATGATTTCCGGTTTCTATATAATGGATAAATTGGGAGAACGATTTAAATATGCATATATGAATATAATGACAGTGCTTGCTGCCATAAGTTTAATCTTTTATACAGTAATGCTTGTAACAGGCTTCGTTCCATCATTATCTTTCTTTGAGAACTCATCCTATAAAAGTATATTTATTTTCAATATGCGCCTAAACGAAATATCTGCACATCGTAATTGCGGACCATTTTGGGAGCCTGGTGCATTTGCAGGATATATTTTAATGGTTGGTTTTATGTTTTTCAATCAATTAGATATTTTATGGAAAGAATATAAAAAAAAATGTATCATTTTATTACTTGCTTTAATTTCTACATTTTCATCACAAGGATATCTTGCTTTTGGAATACTAGTCCTTTTATATTATCTCCGAAGCCATTTTAATATAAAAACAATATTAGGAATTTCCGTTTTTATGGTTAGTGCTACTTTTATCTATATCAACATTGATTTCTTAAGAGAAAAAATAAACAATCAATTTGAATTGGCTTCTGATTGGGAAAGTAACGAATCACTACAATCTGCAAATAGATTTTCTACAACATTACTTGATATTTACTATATAGAGAAATCACCAATCATAGGAAATACCGACAACCTACAAATCAGGTATAAAGATCATCCATTTATCTTAAATGTCATAGATGAAAAAGGAAATTACGGTTCAGGAAGTGGTACTTCAACTACTATTGCCATTTATGGAATACCTCTATTTATTTTATGGATGTATTTCACTTATATCAGTCTTAGAAGAACATACTCGATTAAAGAATCGTTTTTTTTACTTCTATTCATTGCTATTCTTGGCTCAGCAGAAGCATATAATGGATATATATTATACTTGTCACTACCTTTCCTTATGCTGAATAATAACAAATATTACAAAAACAGAAACTATGGAAAAAATTACAATAGTTACAGTTACCTATAATTGTGCTGCAATTATAGAAAAAACTCTTATCAGTTGTATAAATCAAGATTATGAAGATAAAGAATATATAATAATTGATGGTGGTAGCACAGACGGCACTTTAGATATTATAAAAAAATATTCTCCAAATATAAACTATATAATATCAGAACCAGATAAAGGTATTTATGACGCAATGAATAAAGGGTTAAATATAGCAACTGGTGATTGGATATTCTTCTTAAATGCTGGTGACAAATTTTACTCAAATAAAACATTAAGTAATCTATTCCAAACAAATAATAACAATGACGCCATATTAGGAAACTATTATTCTGTTTCTAATAAAGGATTAGTATTTCACAAAATAGAAAGACCTTTCTACGCAAAAAATCACTATTACCTCAGTATGGGATTTAACCATCAATGCATTTTTGTAAAAACCCAATGGGCAAAAAAAATAATGTTTGATTTATCATTCAAATGTTGTGCAGACTATAACATGATTTACCAAATGTATAAGCAAGGCGCAATATTCGAATATAAAGATATACCTGTAACAGTTATAGAAGGACGAGATGGATTTTCACAACGACATGTCAATATACAACGATATGAAGAAGCAAGGGTTCTTGGAAAAGAAAATGATCTTCTTTTTAAAGTATATGATATATATAAAAAGACTAGAGCATTTATAAAAAAAATACTAAACTACCAATCATAATATCTTTTACAGAATAAAAACAGCAAAGAACTTACTTCAATCCATAAAGTAAGCCAATTTTGACGTATTGCCTCAAAGAATAAAAAATATGACCTTCGCTGCTGTAACAAAAAATATTAAAAGTATGTACAGCAGCAGTGATTTTGAATTATTCGAGTAAGCGAGAGAAAAGGAAATTAATTTACTTTTCAGAGCGAAAGAATAATCAAGCATTAAAGGCTGTTCATCCGCTACAAGGCGGAAGCAATGCCACAAGGTGAATCCATCCAGGATTTCTGTTTGAGAAACAAGGTACCCTACAATCTCTTTCATAAATGGTACAAGGATACAAGACATCAAATAGTACCGGTACAGGTCCAAGGACAACCGGAAACGGATACACAATCCTCAAAGGAAGTGTCCTCTCCTCCTACTCCGGAAAGAAAGGAGAATACGGAACCCTGTCCTGTAAGAATGATGATAGACATCCGTATGACAAACGGAATAAGGATACAGCAACGAAACTTGACCTACCGAAACTTGAAAAGGCTGATAGATCTTATGTCATGTTCAAATGAGATAACCTACCTGAACGATGATTGTTATGACATCGACAATTCGATAGCAGGACGTTTCATCCGTCTGCTAGCGGGGGAGCACAAGAACTCGCTGTCCTTTGTTAGCAGCCCATGGCAAATACTCAGTAGCCTATCATACGCTGCTGTCAACATGCCAAATGAACGGGCTGTCTGCTCTGGAATATCTCAAGAAATTCTTCCACAAAATTGTCAAAGGGAGAAAGAATTATGAAAATCTCCTGCCTATGACAATTGGAATTAATATTAATAATCACATTCTATTTTTATTTTTTACAAGAAACCACTGAAAAGCGGCTCTCACTATAACACACGTCAAAATTGGACGCTAACAAATTGAGTGCATACTCAAGCCAATTTTTTATAGATAAAAAATACATAGCTACAATATTCTATTAACAAAACCCAAAAATATGAACCTTCTTTTTGATTTAAAAGCAACTCAACCTAATACATCAGGGAAGCGTCATGGAGGCGGTCGCTATGGAGAAATAATATATTTCCGTATGATAGAGCGACATATAAAATTTGCATGTTTCTATGACTCTAAGCTTTGGTTAAATCCTGAAGTACAAAAGCAGTGTCAACACTATAATATTCCCTTATACGATTTACAAAAGGAAAGTATTGAAGATATAATAAGAAATCACAACATAGACAGGTTATATTCTTGTTTACCAGGAAAACTAGCAAAACTAACATCCTGTGAAGTATACGGTACAGTTCATGGACTGAGAGAATTTGAAACTCCATTTGATAATATATTCTACCAATACAAAAATTCTTTCAAAGAAACATTAAAATTTACAATAAAAAAACTACTATGTAAACAATTCCATAATAAAAAACATAATGAATACCTTGACAAATACATACACAGCCAGTTTCATTTAATCACTGTTTCTGAACATTCCAAAAATGCCTTCCTTTCTTACTTTCCTGAACTGGAAAATCAAAATTTTCCTGTTTTCTATAGTCCCAATACCTCTTCAAAAGAAAAAGCCATCAAAAAGAGAAACAATGAAAAATATTTTTTTCTAGTTAGCGGAAACAGATGGGAAAAAAATAATTTAAGAGCAATTATAGCTTTTGATCGTCTAGCAGATTATAACTGCATGAAGGACATACGTATGAAAGTAACAGGGACTAAAGGGGACTGTTTTCGATATAAAATAAAACATCCTGATAGATTTGATTTCCTTGGTTACGTAGACGATCAAGAACTGGAATCCCTTTATGCCAATGCTTATATTTTCGTATATCCTTCTTTAAATGAAGGTTTTGGATATCCTCCACTTGAAGCAATGCGCTATAAAATACCGGTTATAGCTTCTCCCCTCTCTTCAATTGCAGAAACTTGCAGCGGTGGTGCATTTTATTTTAATCCCTTCTCAGTAGAAGAAATCATGAATAGAATGTTGATGTTAATAACTAACCCCAATCTCTATTCGGACTTATCACAAAAAGGTTATGAGCAATATTTGAAAATAAGCAAACGACAAATAAAAGATTTAGATTTACTTATTGATTACATCCAACAATAAGTAAATCATCATATGTAAACGTCTATTTTAGCGTATGCCTCAAAGAATTAAAATAGGACCTCGTTGTTGTAACAAAAAATACAAAAAGTATGTATTGTAGTTATGATATTGAAAGGTTATTCATCCGCTACAAAGCGGAAGTAATACCACTGAAAAGTATGATACAAGGATACAAGACATCAAACCGTACTAGTACAACGAAGGACAATCGGAACCAGAAACCAGTCCTGGAAGAACTACGATAGACATCCATATGACAAACGGAATGAGGATACAACAACGAAACTTAACCTACCAGAACTTGAAAAGTCTGATAGAGAAACTGGAGGAACTATACTGAATATTACAGGAATGAACAGATTCTACTATCTGCGTAATTTTCATGATATGCGCTGTATATATGAACGAGTACTATCCATCATTCACCAGCAGCTGAACTGAGAACTACAAGAAGATGAAGTTTGCACTATCATATCTTAGTCAAACCTGTTTTTCTTATCTAAACAATGTCGTTACGACATCGACAATTCGATAACAGAACATTTCATCCGTTCTCTGGCAGGTGAACGCAAGAATTCGCTGTTCTTTGTCAGCAGCCGCATGACCAATGTATCGGCGGCCTACCATACGCTGCTCTCAACATGCCGAATGAACGGGCTGTCAGCTCTGGAATATCTCAAGAAACTCTTCCACGAAATTGACAAATGTAGGAAAGATTATGATTTTGAAAATCTTCTGAATATGACAATCAGAATTAATACTAACAAATATCAATAATCACGGTCAATTTTCGATTTTTTTTACAGGGAGCCACTAAAAAGGCTTTCACTATACCACACGTCAAAATTGGACGCTAACTCACTATATAACAAAATCAATTTCTTTGTACAATATCAAGCAATGAAAGATATAGCAATTTTTGTCAAGAACCTCACCAGTGGAGGAGCTGAAAAACAATCCGTATTATTAGCAAAAGCCCTAAGTGGATATTATCAAATACATTACATTATATTTAATGGAAACAAAATCCACCCAAAATACATGGACCTTTTAAAAGAAGATCCACGTATTCAGATTCAAAGTTTTATAGGAGGGCATTTATCAAGATACAACGAGTTTGTCACCTATTTACAGAAGAATAATATTCGTGTAATCTTTTCTTATCTTACAGCAGCAAACTTTTATGCCTGCATGGCTGGACGTAAAGTAAATGCTAAGGTATTTACTGGATTAAGAAATGCTCAATTACCTCTGTTAAAATGTTGGGCAGATAAATTACTCACAAATTCATTCGCAGAAAAAGCTATTTCCAATAGCTACTCCGGAAAAGAAAATTTTATAACCAAAGGATTTAAAAGCGAAAAAATAATAGTCATTCCTAACTGCTTTGAACATATAAAAGATTACACACAAAAAAAACGAAAGGATAAAGTTCACATTATTACAGTAGGAAGATTCGTTCCACAAAAAGACTATGAAACAGCCATTCATGCCATAGCAAAACTTAAGAAAACATATGATAACATAGTTTTCGATATTGTAGGATATGGAAATATGGAAACACAAGTCAGAAAATGGATAAGACAATATGTCATAGACGATATAACAACTATATATATCAATCCCAATAATATTGCAGAACTACTTGATCAAGCCGATATTTACATTTCAACTTCCTTATTCGAAGGAACTAGTAATTCTATAATGGAAGCCATGAATGCTGATTTACCAATTGTTGCTACAAATGTCGGTGATAACGGACAATTAGTACAAAATCAAAAAAACGGCTTCGTCACCAATAAAAAGGATTGGAAAGATATTGCTTCGAAATTAGCAATATTAATAGATAATGAAGAACTAAGCCTAAATATGGGCAAACAAAGCAAATTATTTCTTTCCAACAACTATTCCGTAGAGCAGTTCAGGAAGTCATACCTTTCTATTTTGTCTTCTATAGAATAAGCATAAATATGCAAACATTCCTTGCTTATTTTACTCTGTTATTTTTGATAATAAGCCATAAAGCAGAAAGACACGACAAGAGAATGATTCCATGATATTGTATCCACTCCTTTATAACAATTAATATTTTCATCATATTACATTATATCTATAATTACAATCAATAGGGTAAAAGTAATAATCTATTTTTAATTCTGAAATTTTTATGAAAATTGTTGTAACCGGTACTCGTGGCATTCCTAATGTAATGGGTGGCGTTGAAACTCACTGTGAAGAATTGTTTCCTAGAATTGCAGCAAAAGGATTCAATGTAACAGTAATACGAAGGAAAAGCTACGTACACGACAAATTGAAAGAATGGAAAGGCGTAAAGCTAGTAGATATTGAAACCCCCAAAAAGAAAGCACTCGAAGCCATAATTCATACATTCAAAGCTATAAACGTAGCAAAAAAAATGGGTGCTGACATACTACATATACATGCTATAGGTCCTGCCTTGCTTGTACCATATGCAAAAATTCTTGGCATGAAAGTAGTATTCACACATCACGGACCTGATTACGACCGAGATAAATGGGGAATAATGGCCAAAACAATCCTGAAACTAGGAGAAAGAATGGGGTGTATGTTTGCCGATGATGTAATCGTTATCTCCGATGTAATCCGCAATCTTATCAAAAACAAATATAACCGAATAAATCGTGTACACCTGATATACAATGGAGTATCAAAGCCCGAATTCTGTGATTATCCTGAATATTTCAACGAATTAGGCATTGAAAAAGGTAAATACATACTAGGAATGTGCCGTTTCGTCCCTGAAAAAAATCTACATCATTTAATAGAGGCCTTTTCTAAAATTGACAATCAAGGATGCAAATTAGTTTTAGCTGGAGATACAGATTTTGAAGATGATTATTCAAGAAAGCTGAAAGAAACTGCCCGTAAACATGGAGTAATACTAACGGGTTTTATAAAAGGTAAAAAATTACATTCGTTACTGACTAACTGCCGTTGCTACTGTTTGCCATCCAGCCATGAAGGATTGCCTATTGCATTACTAGAGGCTATGAGTTACAATATCCCTGTCATTGTAAGTGATATTCCAGCCAATATGGAAGTGGGATTATCTAAGGACGTATATTTTCATGTTGGTAATATAAAAGAACTATCAGAAAAACTTACAACTATTATTAATACACCACTAACCCATCCAAGCTATAATATGGAGAAATATGACTGGGACAGAATCTCTAATGAAGTAATAGATATCTATAAAAAACTATCACAATAATCTCAAAAAGTCTTAACCAATTTAATATACACAATATGTTAAAGTTAAATACTACATTAGAAAACAAAACTGTTTTCGTAACCGGTATTGCCGGATTTATAGGAAGTTACCTTGCATTAGACCTTTTGAAAAGAGAGCCCAATATTCGTATTGTAGGAATTGATTCCATTACAGACTATTACGATATTTCATTAAAAGAGGAAAGACTGAAAAATCTAGAAAAATACAGCAACTTTACTTTTATCAAAGGAAATATCGCAGATAAAGCTTTAATTGAAAAAATTTTCCGTGAATACAAGCCCAATATCGTAGTCAACCTGGCAGCACAGGCTGGAGTACGTTATAGCATTACTAATCCGGATGCCTACGTGGAAAGCAACTTGATTGGCTTCTATAATATTTTAGAAGCTTGTAGACATTCGAATCCACAAGTAGAACATCTGGTATACGCTTCTTCATCAAGTGTATATGGCAGCAACAAAAAAGTACCATACAGTACAGACGATAAGGTAGACAATCCGGTCAGCCTTTATGCTGCTACAAAGAAAAGTAACGAACTGATGGCTCATGCCTATTCCAAACTCTACAATATTCCATCTACAGGACTCAGATTCTTCACTGTTTACGGTCCGGCCGGAAGACCAGACATGGCTTACTTTGGATTTACCAATAAATTACGTGAAGGAAAGACAATCCAAATATTCAATTATGGTCATTGCAAACGTGATTTCACCTATATTGATGATATCGTAGAAGGGGTAATTAGAGTCATGCAACATGCACCGGAAAAGAAGAATGGTGAAGACGGCTTGCCGATTCCTCCTTATAAGGTATATAACATCGGGAATAACCAACCTGAAAACCTGCTGGATTTCGTAACCATCTTACAGGAAGAACTTATTCGTGCAAAAGTATTACCCGAAGATTATGATTTTGAAGCTCATAAAGAGTTAGTACCTATGCAACCAGGAGATGTACCTGTAACCTATGCAGACACCACTCCACTAGAGCAGGATTTTGGATTTAAGCCCTCTACATCATTGAGAAAAGGACTGAGAGCTTTTGCTGAATGGTATGCTTCTTATTATCTAAAAAAATAAGCGTTATGAACAATTTTAAAAACTTGAATATCGCCGTAGCAGGTACAGGCTATGTAGGCCTATCCATTGCTACATTATTATCACAGCATCATCATGTGACAGCTGTAGATGTAATCCCTGAAAAGGTAGAGAAAATAAACAACCGTATCAGCCCGATACAGGATGAGTATATCGAGAAGTATCTGGCAGAAAAGGAACTCGACCTGACGGCTACGCTCGACGGAGCCTCAGCTTATAAGAATGCGAACTTTGTAGTGATTGCAGCTCCTACAAATTATGATCCGGTGAAGAATTATTTCGACACCAGCCACGTAGAAGAAGTAATAGATTTGATACTAGAAGTAAATCCGGATGCAGTGATGGTCATCAAAAGTACCATTCCTGTGGGTTACTGCCGAAGCCTGTACGTAAAGTATGCTGAGAAGTTTAATAACACTTCTGCTCTGTCGGGGAAGAAGTTCAACCTGCTGTTCTCGCCGGAGTTCCTGCGTGAAAGCAAAGCGCTATACGATAACCTTTACCCCAGCCGTATCATTGTAGGATACCCGAAATTCATCAACGGACGGGATGAAGAAAACGAAGCGATCAAAGCAATAGCAGGCGAGCATCTGGAAGCCAAAGCTCGTGAATTTGCATCCCTATTACAGGAAGGAGCCATTAAAGAAAACATTGATACACTGTTTATGGGACTGAAAGAAGCGGAAGCAGTGAAACTATTCGCCAATACCTATCTTGCCCTGCGTGTGTCTTACTTCAACGAACTGGATACATATGCGGAGGTAAAAGGATTGGATACACAAGCAATCATCCAGGGTATCTGTCTGGACCCACGTATCGGCATGCATTACAATAACCCATCGTTCGGCTACGGAGGTTACTGTCTACCTAAAGACACCAAACAGTTACTGGCAAACTATCAGGATGTACCAGAGAATCTGATTCAGGCGATTGTGGAAAGCAACCGTACACGCAAGGATTTCATTGCAGACCAAGTACTGAAAAAAGCGGGATATTATACAGAAAATGCACAATGGAATGCCAACAATGAACATGAAGTAATTGTAGGTGTATATCGTTTGACCATGAAGTCGAACAGCGATAATTTCCGTCAGAGTTCGATTCAGGGAGTGATGAAGCGTATCAAGGCAAAAGGTGCTACAGTAATTATCTATGAACCAACTCTGGAAAACGGAACAACTTTCTTCGGTTCGAAGGTTGTAAACAACTTAGAGGAATTCAAGAAACAAAGTAATGCTATCATAGCCAACCGCTATGACACTTGTTTAGACGATGTGAAAGATAAAGTTTATACGCGTGATATTTTCCGCAGAGATTAAAAACAAATAAGCAACAATAACCAGTGCAAACCCATATAGTCATCATGGCAGGCGGTATAGGAAGCCGTTTCTGGCCTATGAGCACCCCCGAATACCCCAAACAGTTCATCGATGTAATGGGCGTAGGAAAATCACTGATCCAGCTCACGGTGGAGCGTTTCAAGGATATCTGCCCGAAAGAGAATTTCTGGGTAGTGACATCGGAAAAGTATGTAGACATCGTAAAGGAGCAGTTACCGCAGATTCCGGCACAGCATATTCTGGCAGAACCGGAAGCAAGGAATACGGCACCGTGCATCGCGTATGCGTGCTGGAAAATCCGCAAGGAGTTCCCGCAGGCGAACATCGTAGTGACTCCCTCGGATGCACTGGTAATTGATACGGCAGAGTTTGCCCGCTGCATCCGGCTAGCACTGGAGAAAACGGCAGACTCACACGCCATCGTGACCTTGGGCATGAGGCCTACCCGACCGGAAACGGGCTACGGGTACATAGCGGCTCAGGGTGAAGCCGACGAAAAGGGTATCTACAAGGTGGAAGCGTTCAAGGAGAAACCGGACGTGGAAACGGCGAAGAGGTATCTGGCGGCGGGTAATTATTTCTGGAACGCGGGGATATTTGTGTGGAACGTGGAAACGATTACGAACGCTTTACGCAGGTACGCACCGCAGATTGCGGGAGTGATGGACGAGCTGGAGCCTGCCTTGTTTACGGACAGGGAGGCGGAAGAGCTAAAACGTCTCTTCCCCACTTGCGAGAAGATTTCCATCGACTATGCGGTAATGGAGAAGGCAGAGGATATCTATGTACTGCCGGCAGAGTTCGGATGGAGTGACTTAGGCAGCTGGGGCTCACTGCACACGCTATTGCCGCAAGATGAGAATGGCAATGCTTCCGTAGGAACAAACGTGAAGCTATTCGATTGCCGGAACTGTGTGGTGCATGTGGCGGACGAGCGCAAGGTGGTACTGGAAGGTCTGGACGGTTACATCGTGGCCGAAAAGAACGGTCAACTGCTAATCTGCCGTCTAAGTGAAGAACAGCACATCAAGGAGTTTTCGGCGGGGAAGTAAACGGAAATCGCCAAATTCCTGCTACTGAAAGATTTTGATTCTCCATTTGTTTTTTAATCCTTTTATCCTATTCATTAGGAAATAAAGAAAAAATTTGTTCTTTTGCATTAGAACCAAATCCAAATATATGAATGTTACAGTTTTTAATCCGGCTCAATTGCAAGTGCTTGAAATGATGTCGTTTGTGGATAGTCCTGAAGCATTAGCAGAACTTAAAAAGGCTATTTCTGACTATTTCGCCAAGCAAGCGCAAAAAGAAATTGACCGTTTATGGGAGAATGGAGAATTAAATGAGGAAAAAGTCGATAAATTCTACCAACTACATGAACGTACTCCCTATAAATGAATATGAGAAACATTGTATTGGATAAAACTCACTGATTATTGCAATTTCAGCAAAGAATGACTGCCATAAAGTGTGGCAATCATTCTTGAATGGAGATTATACGTTATGTATAAGCAACGAAATCGTAGAAGAGTATCTGGAAGTCATGACTCGCAACATTAATATGTAGCCGAAAGGATTATCTACACGATTCTTACTCGTGAAAATGTAAAGAAATTAACTCCTCACTACCGTTTTCATCTAATTACAGCAGACCAAGATGACAATAAGTTCGTAGACTGTGCCATAACAGCCAATGCGGAATATATCATGACGGAAGATCACCATTTCAATGAACTTAAAAATATATCTTTCCCATCAGTTGCCATAATTAATTTGAAGGACTTCGCAAAAACATTGTAAGTCTAATGGTTGATTGTCGACGAATATATCAGCTTGCATTTTATTGATTATCGGCATCAGTCGCGTAGTACTGAGTGAAGAACAGCGCATCAAGGATTTTTCGGCGGGGAAGTAAACGGAAATCGCCACGGTACTCTATACGGAGGGTATCGTGGCGATTTTTTTGTATCGGCTTGGCGTTCACCGAATGCTTACAAAAAGGCGGTAAACACTTGTTCCTTTCACGAGAAAACCGTAAATTGCAGTCATTATGATAAACAAGATACTAACCACATACGCATCACAGCTGGAAGAATATCTTTCAGCATTCCACCGCCAACCCGAAGGGCTGGCTCCCGTGGGATCAATAGGAAACACCAGTGATATGTAATTTAAAATGTACATCGACGGAAAGCTACCGTATATTATACCGCATCCGGATTCAACACAACTACTGCAACAGTGTATGGAAACGTGGCGGACTGGCCGGCTCGACCCCTGAAGAGGCATACGAGGTACATGTTGGTCTGGGAGATACGATGACGGGCGATGACATACTGGAAGGTATCCTGCGCGTAACCGTACTGGTGGCCATCAGCCGTCCGGCAGAATTCATCGAGATCACGTTCCAGCAGCAGATGCAGAAAAGCTGATAAAAACAGACAATTAAATGATAAACTAAAATAGTATGGCAGAGAATGGATCAGCACAAGGTGCAAGCACACAGGCATGGCCTTTGCCGAGTTTTTATTTCAAAGTATCTATCTCGAACGTAGGCGATATTTCCTGCAGCGAAGTGTCGGGTCTGGAAACGGAATACGAGGAAATCACTTATCGCGCAGGCGACAGTCCGGTGTTCACTAAACTGAAAATGCCGGGACTGAGAAAAGCGGGTGATCTGACCATCAAGAAAGGTATCTGCAAAGATGACAAAAAACTATGGGACTGGATCAATAAGGTGAAACTGAACACCATCCAGCGCGAAGTGGTAACGGTCAGCCTGCTGGACGAATCGGGCAGCCCAGTAAAGACCTGGGAGGCGGTGAACGCATGGCCCAAAAAGCTTACCGTAGAAGGTTTCAAAACCGATGGTAACACGACCTCCATCGAGACTTTGGTCATTGCGCACGAAGGTGTGAATGTGAAATAATTGATCCGTACAGGACATGATCAACAAGCAGATGTGATAAGGGCGAAAGCCAATAGTTATTATATCCGTCCACAAGCATTGGACATCTTTTTTGCAAAAAACAAGGACTTCGACCGCCAATATACCGAATTCGGTGGCTGGAAAGGCCGGTCGCACAGAGGCTTCTTGCCTACCGGTGAAACCGCCTCATTTATCATCGCTGGAGAAGATATAGAGAAGAGGAAAGCAGTTATCCGTATGTTCCAGCAAGACCATTGGTTTTACTCCCAGAATATCCTGCGTCTGGAAGGAGCCGGTGAAGGCGAACCGTTCCTAAGCGGCCAGCTCCGTCTTTCCGAAGAGTTCCTGAGCCATATCCTGTTGAACTAGATAAAGTAGTTAGTTATGACCCAAGAAAAGCATATCTTCCAAGGGGAGCAACCTACCGAGGCAGAAAACCGGAAAGAAGTACCTACCGCAGGAAGTTATATTCCTTCCCTCGTGCCTATCCCTTCTCTGGAAATTGACCGTATAAAGATTGATTTCCATACTACGAACATGGACAATCAACAGCCACAGGAAATTGACCGGAAAAGCACTGAACAAATTCAGGCTGCTACAGGACTTTTCGCCAAAGAAATAGATCAACTATAGACAATTTTCAAATCATTCAAGTAGCTTAGTGATGGAAACAGAATATTAGTCCTTATATCGAATTCACATTAATTGCTTATGGAAGAACAAACCAAGAAAATGCCACGTGGACTAAATGATACTCGCAGAAAAATACGTGAAGGGAAAAAACGGAAAGCCCAAGCACAGCATACAAGCGGGGGATAGTGTTCAACTGAAAGTATGGGTGAGCTGTGGAAAAGACAATACGTCTTCTCTTTCGTTCATTTACGATCCCAACGGCCCGATACAGTCATTCAAGATTTCAGGTTCTACGCTCAACAATTCTCTCGAATACCTGGGAGCTTGTTAATACAAAGAAATTCATCTGATTGATTTTTAATAACAGAAAACGCCATGGTACACTTCATGAGAAGTATCGTGGCGTTTTTTTTACATCGGCTTGTAGTTTCGGTATTTATTTGCTTACTTTGTAAATATCAACTACTAAAATGCATACTGTATGGAAAGTTATATTCGGTTTGACTGGGCGATGAAGCGCCTGCTGCGCAACAAGGCCAACTATGCGGTGCTGGAGGGACTGCTCACTACACTGCTGGAGGAAAAGGTAACGATCCAGAAACTGCTGGAGAGTGAAAGTAATCAGGAGGATGAGTTCGACAAGTACAACCGCGTGGACATGCTGGCGGAGAACTCGAAAGGGGAACTGGTGCTCATCGAGGTGCAGAACAACAATGAGTATGCGTATTTCCAGCGGATGCTGTTCGGGGCTTCGAAGCTGGTGACGGAGTATATCAACCGCGGACAGGGGTACGACAAGGTACGCAAGGTGTACAGCGTGAACATCGTGTATTTCTCGCTGGGACACGGCAAGGATTTCGTGTATCACGGGAAGACGGAGTTCGTGGGGATTCACGAGGGGGATGTGCTGGAGCTGAGCCCCTTCCAGAAGCAGACGTTCAAGGTGGACAAGGTGAGCCAGCTTTATCCGGAGTATTATATCCTGAAGGTGAATGACTTCAACCGGGTGGCAAAAACGCCGCTGGAGGAGTGGATTTATTACCTGAACACGGGAAACGTGCCGGAACATGCCACGGCACCGGGACTGGACAAGGTGAAGGAACAGTTGAAGCTGGACCGCATGAGCCGAGAGGAGCTGAACGCGTATTACAAGCATCTGGACAACATCGTAATTCTGCGGGATAATATCATGACGGAACGTGCAGAAGGTCGTGCAGAAGGTCGTGCAGAAGGTCGTGCAGAAGGTCGTGCGGAAGGAATAGCAGAAGGTCGCGCAGAAACACAAACCGCCATTGCTCGCAACCTGAAATCTCTGGGGCTGAGTACCGAACAGATTCAGGCTGCTACCGGACTTTCCGCCAAAGAAATAGAACAACTATAGGCGCTAGACTTGCCAGTCTACCATTTATTCACTTTCTTTGCAACTCTAACGAAAATGGTATGAAACTGATAAAGACTTTATTACTGACTACACTTTTTAGTCCGCTTTATGCGCAGCAGCCTGCCGACTCGCTGAAGTATAAGGTGGAAGCGGGTGTGGCGGTATCGAACGGGGATTATGCTCCTGTGTGGCTGACGGCCAACCGCTATGGTGTGGCGGGCAATGAGCCTAACTTTGCGTATGTGCGTGCCGGAGCGGAATGGAACAAGGTGTTGCCGAAGAACTGGCGGATAGACGTGGGAATGGATCTGGCAGGAGGAAAGAACCTGTCGTCGAAGTTCTGGGTGCAGCAGGCTTATGCGGATGTGTCGTGGAAGGCGCTGACGCTGAGTATCGGAAGCAAGGAACGGCCGGGGTTTCCGCTCGCGAAGAACGAGAAGCTGACCAGTGGCTGGATGGTGGAAGGTACGAACATGAGGCCGATTCCGCAGGTACGGGTGGAAGTGAAGGATTACCTGAACGTTCCGGGTACGAAGGGTTGGATGGCCTTTAAGGGGTATCTGAGTTACGGGTATTTTACCGACGGCGACTGGCAGGAGGATTTTGTGGCTCCGGGACAGATTTATACGACGGGGGTGCTGTATCACAGCAAGTCGCTAATGATCCGACTGGGTAACCGGGAGAAGTTGCCGGTGGAGTTTGAATTCGGTTTGCTGACGGCAGCACAATTCGGCGGCAAGCGGATGCAGAAGAATGCGGACGGCAGCGTGAGTCTGGTGAGAGATATGCCGCAGGGACTCAAGGATTTCTGGAAGGTGTTCTTCCCCAAGCAGGAAAGTACGCTGGAGAACGTGGAGGGAAACCACTGCGGAAGCTGGAACTTCGCGCTGAATTATTATGCGGGCGACTGGAAGTTTAAGGCATATCTGGAGCATTATTTCGAGGATCACTCGCAGATGTTCTGGCAGTACGGACGATGGAAGGATGGTCATATCGGCGTGGAAGTGGATTTTCCGAAGAACCGGTGGATCAGTGCCGTGGTGTGGGAAGGTCTGAACACGACGGATCAGACGGGCCCGATTCTCTACGACGGAATAGCGGGTTCGTTCAACGACTTGCAGATGAGTGGTCGCGATAATTATTATACAAATGGAGAATATTTAGGCTGGCAGAATTACGGGAACTCGCTGGGACATCCGTTCCTGCCGGGACCGGCGTATAATACGGATGGTGTGAACGAGGTGAAGGGTTGCCGGGTGAAGGCTCAGCATGTAGGACTGACGGGTGATCCGTCGGAGGAATGGAACTGGAGATTGCTGGTTTCGTATGCCCGCAACTGGGGATCGTATATAAAGCCTTTCGACGAGGTGAAGAAGCAGTTCAGCAGTCTGGCGGAGGTGACTTATCGGCCTGAACGTCTGAAGGGATGGAGTTTCAGTGCTGCTCTGGCGGTTGACCGTGGAAATTATCCGGGAAACAGTACGGGTGGTATGTTGACAATCAGAAAATGTGGAGGATTCGGATTATGAGAAACAAGGTGATGATTTGGATGGCTCTGGTGGTGGCGCTGGTGATGCAGGGTTGTCAGAAGGCGCCTATCAACAACGATATAGAGGGATTCTGGCAGTTGGAGCAGTTCATGGTGAAGGATACGCGTGAGGTGGTGACGTGCGAGCGCTTGTATTACAGCATTACGCGCATGGTGACGGAAGTGTCGGAAAAGCAGGGGCCGAACGGCTACGGCAGTTACATCGGGCGTACGGAGTACCGCAACAACGAAACGCAGCTGGTGCTGAAGGATTTCAAGGTGCGCTATCAAACGAGCGACAACAAGCAGGATGCGCCGGTGGAGATGCTGCGGCATTTCGGTATCGACAATCAGGCGGAAACGGTGTTCAACGTGAGCTCGTGCGACGGCAAGTACATGACGCTGGAATCGGACTATGCTCTGCTGAAGTTACGGAAGTTCTAAAAGGATTATTTTATACAGGGAATCGCCACGCTACACGCTATGCAGAGTATCGTGGCGATTTTTTTGTATCGGCTTGTAGTTTCGGTATTTATTTGCTTACTTTGTAATTATCAACTACTAAATGCATGCACGCAACCTGAAACAGCCGAGGCTGACGGAGGAAGATATCAGAAAATTGACAAGGAATAACCGGATATGAACGGATTGCGTGACTATCGGAAACAAAGCATGATCTGATGACAGAATAACGCTGAGGAAATTCTTTTGTAAAACGAAACACGGAAAGGAGGAAATATGGACGGTATGGATTTGACTTGCGGGCACTTTGTGAACCCGTTTACCGATATCGGATTCAAAATTATATTCGGACAGCCTGCTAGCAAGGAATTGCTTATCACGCTCCTGAACGAACTGCTGGCGGGAGAGCATCGTATCGAGAACCTGATTTTTCTGGATAAGGAGAATCACTCTGACAGCATGGCAGATGCGGGGATCATCTACGACCTGTACTGCCTGACGGATACGGGGGAATATATCATCGTGGAGATGCAGAACCGGTTCCACAGCAGCTTTCTGGACCGCACACTGTTCTATATGTGCCGGGCTATCGGCAGGCAGGTGGAGAACTTGCGCGAGAAGAGGAGAAAAGAGCGTGAACTGAAAATGGGAAAGCCGGACGAGGAGGAGGAAGATGATTTTTTGCTGAGGGAACCGATGCAGGAAAACTACGGGGCCAGATACAGGCTCTCGACGGTATACGGTATCTTCCTGATGAACTTCCGGGAGCCGGGACTGGAAGAAAAGTTCCGTACGGATACTGTTATAGCCGACCGGGAAAACGGTAAGGTGGTGAACCCGCACTTCCGGCAGATTTTCCTTCAGTTCCCGTATTTCACCAAGGAGCTTAAGGACTGTAAAACTCTTTATGACAAACTTATTTATACACTGAAGAATATGCAACATTGGAACCGAATGCCGGATGCGTTGAAAGAACAGGTTTTCAACCGTCTGGAGGAGCTTGCCGCTGTGGCTAACCTCTCGATGGAGGACCGCATTGCCTACGACAAGGCGCTGGATCGCTACCGTGTGAGCCGGATCGTAGAAGAGGATGCGCGCGAAGCTGGTTGGAAAAAGGGGCTGGAAGAAGGTAGAGCAAAAGGTAGAAGCGAAGGACGTGCAGAAGGACGTGCGGAAGGAAGAGCAGAAGGAAGAGCAGAAGGACGTGCGGAAGGACGTGCGGAAGGACGTGCGGAAGGACGTGCGGAAGGACGTGCGGAAGGACGTGCGGAAGAAAAAATCGCTATTGCACGTAACCTGAAATCGCTGGGACTGACTACGGCACAGATTGTACAAGCCACGGGGCTGACGGAAGAAGAAATAATAAATGAGTTGTAGGAACATCATTTCGGTTTGTTGATTGGTTTACAGCAATTTCACGATTGATCAAAATAAGTCTTAACTTGTACCCTAAAAATTGTATTTACCGAAAAAAAAGAAGGTAGCATATCGTGAAAAAGTGTATATTGTAATTCCATGAGAAAACAGATACTTTGCAGATATATGCAAATTCGTTCAGAAAAAGAAACACAATAAACTCATAATAAAATGAAAAAGAATCACAACATTTCAGCTTGTCTGGCTATATTTATGGCAAGCCTTTCTTTGTTCTCTTGTTCTTCGGAAGATGATACGCAGTATTCTACGGCGGGTCAACTGGGAGATATCTCGGTAGATCGTACAAAGATTGGTACGCATCAGTGGTTTACTATTTCGAGCTCGTATGTTTCCGGAAGTGGCTTGGCATCCGAAAAAATTCAAGTATCTATCGATGGCAAGCTTCCGACTACTATCAAATCGATAAACGGTGAATTGTCGGCTGAAATTTATTGTACGACACCGGGAAAGCATACCATCACTTTATCGGCTATCAACAATGGGTTGTTCACGGGGGATGCTACTCAGCAAGTGATTACAAAGACGAAACAGATTGAGGTCGTTGCTTCGGACATCAGATGTAATTTCTGGTATGACACGCGGGAGGAAACCATGGAGAATCTGTCGCACTACACAACACGGGCAATATCGACTGATGGCACCATCAACATCGTTGAGGATGATATTTATGGAGATGTAGATTATTCGAGTGAGGCTAAACAGGATTTTACGCAGTCGAGTTCTGCGTCAACTGATCTTAAAGCAAACAGATATGTTTCTTATAAATTTGATGCAAACAATAAGTTGAATCAGATTGAGTATATATGTACACCACAGGATCAAAGTGAAAGCAGCTATTTCACTCATTTCTTGGAGCGTATCCATTATATGCAGCAAGATTATAACTGCTCGGAGTATGTTTATAACACTTCGAATGTAAGCTTTAGTGAACGTGAAAAAAATGCGATAATGAGTTGCCTCGAAAAGATGAACAACGGGGAAACAAAATATGAAAATCTGGATCCGGACGGATTAATCGTTAGCCTTATGCAAAATAAGGCGCTGATGTTTATCTGTCAATTTACGTCTAAAGACAATAAGACCAAAGGTGCTATAGGTACTTACTACAATTCGAATAATGGTAATGGGCAGTACTCTATTCTGTTTTCATTCAGCCCGATGAACTAAAAGGAAATTTACACAGGAGTATCCACCGTATGGGAACGTGAAAATACGGAGGGTATATAAAGCAAGAGGGCTGCTTCAATCATTCAGTTGAATCAGCCCTCTTCTTTATGTGTATCCGTCAGGAATTATTTTTCAGGAGTATTTGCCAGTGTAGCAGTCAGGAAGTCGTAGAACTTGACTACTGAAGGGATGTGGCAACGTTCTTCCGGTGTATGCGGACACTGCAAGGTAGGTCCGAAAGAGATCATGTCGAGTCCCGGAATAATGGCTCCAATGATACCGCATTCCAGTCCGGCATGGATGACTTTCACTTCAGGCTGTTCGCCAAACTGAGCCTTGTATGCTTCTTTCATGGCGTGCAGGATAGGAGAATTTACATTCGGTTCCCAGCCTGAATAGCTGCCCGAACGTTCTACGTGCATGCCTGCCATGGAGAAACAGCTTTCGATGGCTGTGTTGCGGTAATCCTTCATCGACTCACGAGCACTGCGGGTCAATACCTTGACAGCTGCCTTTCCGTTGGTTATTTCGACGATAGCAAGGTTGGATGAGGTTTCTACCGTATCGGGAATGCTCGGGATGAAACGTTCTACACCATTAGGACAAGCGTAGATGGCGTCTACCAGATTATCGCGGATTTCTTCCGGTACCATGTACTTGGGCAGAGCTACGCGTTCTGCCTTGAAGCTTAGGTCTTCTTCGATGCCGGCAAATTCGTCGCGCCATACCTGTTCGCACTCGCCTACGAATGCCAGTACGTCGTCTACTTCCGTTTCGGGAACGGTAATTACCACTTCACATTCACGTGGAATGGCATTGCGCATGTTACCTCCTTCCCACGATACCAGACAAGCCTCGTCGTAGGCAATGACCTGATTCAGGAAGCGTGCCATGAGCTTGTTGGCATTGGCATGTCCCCAGCCTATCTGGATGCCGGAATGACCGCCGCGCAGACCTTTCAGAGTAACCTTCAGGGCTACGTCTTCGGGATCGGTTTCTTCTTCTTTGTATTCCAGTGTAGCTGTCAGATCTTCACCACCAGCACAGCCGAGATACAGTTTACCTTCTT
>ERZ780119.52-NODE-52-length-27166-cov-12.1941_pt1 | contig 27166 bp, 33 predicted proteins | sample MGYA00433083_ERZ780119 | MGnify/ENA primary metagenome ERZ780119 (study PRJEB29588, sample SAMEA2149557) | human gut metagenome | biome: human gut; feature: human-associated habitat; material: faeces | place: Denmark | collected 2008/2010 ... | reverse complement strand
GATTAATTAATGGTTGGCGTTAGCCTTCTGATACAAGGAAAAACCAAGGATGAAAGCCTTGGCAAACTACTCTTGACAGGTGTCAAGAGTATAAGTGCGCATTGTCAGCACAAGGCTGACTGGTGGCAATAAAATCTTGGCTAGATCTTACGAGTTAAAATAGCCGACTATATAAATATACGAGACCCAAAATTTTTTGTTCTTAGCGCCGTTAGCGTTGGATTCCGACACAACTTAATCTTGCTGTAATTCACTTTCCAATGCTAATACTTTTTGTTTCTCTTTTGATTTTTTGTGAACGATCGTTCACTTTTTTCCTTAGACACCTTTAGTGATCTTCAACCTTAACGAATTCAAATCGCTCTGTGTGTACGGTATATTAAGTTCTACACCATCTCATTTTTTTCAACCATAGAGCATCTTTCTAGATATCCCCGAACAGATTTACTCACCTGTTTGGGGTTTTCTTTACAAAAAAGTGTTTTTTGTCAGCAGGCGTGTTGGTAACCACTAAAAGTAACTCCCTAAGGACACCATTTTCGATGACGTAATATAACATATCGTTCCTTTGTATACATGGTTAGCTATTACATGTCGACTCAATTAAAGGTGTTCTAAAAATATGATTTAAAATTTTAAACAGTATAGAAAAGTACATGGATCCAAAGTTGAACCAGAACGCTCTTTATTTTTATATGAACGTAGGTAAAGAGATTTTATCTTAATTGAAGGTAAGAGTTTCTTGATTGCATCAGAGTTAATCACTCATGCATGGGCCTCATCGGTTTTTGTCTCTAAATGTCCTTCACATCATCAGAATAAATACAATACATAATAAGATAATACGCGCCCGAAATTATGATACGCAAAAACCATCTTAGGTATGATTCATGTATTGAATGTACACTGGTCCACTATAATCATACGGAAGGTCCAGGCGCCCCTAGAACTAGTTGGAATATTTATTTAAAAGCAATCAATATAAATAATCAACTTGTTGCACAAATTTCCTCATATGGATAAATGTTTTAACTCCCGATCAGCTGATACAGACATAAACAGGTTCCATATCTCAGCCATAGTAACCAATAGATGTAGATTCGCTAAAAGTGATCGTTGTCTTAATGATTACCGTTATCATATGCTGATTAACTCGACCGAATAAAATACATAGGATTGGCTTTTAGTATCTTTATATATGAAGTTTGAACATACACAAGGCATATTAGTTTGTATATTTTGAAAATGGTGATATTCTCTAAGCAAGAAACTTATACAGAAAGTTTCAATCTTTATATTTCAGGGGGATATATCATGATTTGGTCACTAATTGTTGGTGCTGTAATTGGAGCGGTAGCTGGAGCTATTACAAATCGTGGAGAGTCAATGGGATGGATCAGTAATATTTTAGCTGGTTTGATTGGTTCTTCAATTGGACAAGGTGTTTTGGGACATTGGGGCCCTAGTTTAGCTGGAATGGCAATTTTCCCATCAATTATTGGAGCAGTTATTTTAGTTTTGATTGTGTCTGCAATTTTTGGTATTAAGGCAAAAAAGTAGCACTATATCGTACTAAGGGGGCATGCTATGAAGAGATTGTACAAGGTGTTACTTGTTATTATTCTTCTAATTTACTTAATTAGTATTTCTACGATAATCTGGCCCGATATAATTACCAAAATACTTTCGTTTTTAGATCATATTAATTTACACAGTTCGCTAAGCGAGCAAATGTTACTTAGATATAATGAGCTATTTATTCTAGGATTAACTAGTGTAATTTTAATTGTTGTAATAGCGTTGCCTCGGCAAAGAAAATCTATTTTGTTAATTAACTCAGGGAAAGGCACACTATCTTTGGGAAATGAGGGGATCAGCAGTTTTATTAAGACACAGTTATCCGGCGAAGGATTAAGTAATATTCAAGTCAATATCAAAAACACTAAACATATTAAGCGTTTCAACGTTACCGCAGATTCTGAATATAAAAAATCGATTATATCTGATTTGCCACGAGTAGAAAAAAACTTAACTGATAGCTTGAGAAACTTACTATCTGGGGTTGATAAATCACCTATTCGAGTAAATATAAAGGTAAATCAATCTAATAAGCGTAATAATAAGGCATCGCGAGTTATTTAATTTTAGGAGTTTATCGAGTATGGATCGTAAACAGACAGTAGTTTTTTTAAGTAGCTTAATTGGTTTTGTAATTACTATTTTATTAATTCAATTTGGCTTTATAAAAACGATACTAGTAGTTTTTATAACAGGAATGTTCGGTTTATTAGGCCTTTTGTTTGATAATAATCGTATCCAATTAAGTAAACTGTTACATGACATTTTTAATAAATAATGCGGGGGGATAAATTTATGACTACGGAAAATAAGACACTAACACAGGAGACTGTAGCTCCTAAAGGACAATTGACGTTTGATGATAAAGTAATCCAAAAGATTGTTGGTTATGCAATTGAAAATGTATCAGGATTGCTAGGCGTAGATGGCGGCTTTGTAGCTAATATTAAGAATAAAATCGTTAATAGTGATAATCCAACTGATGGAATTGATGTAGAGGTTGGTAAAGAGCAAGTAGCTGTTGATTTGAATATTGTGATGGAGTTTGGCCATAACGCACATGATGTCTATAAAGAAATCAGTAAGGTTGTAGCAAAACAGATAGAAGAAGCAACAAGTCTTACTCTAGTGGAGCTGAATGTTAAAGTGATCGATATTCAGACAAAATCAGAATTCGAAGAATCACAAGTAACCATACAGGATCGTGTAACCGATGCTGGAAAATCAGTTCAAGATAAAGCCACGGCAGGAATTGATAAGGTGAAATCTGTTACCGATTCAGATGATGCTCGAGTACAATAACTACACCTGTTATCTTCATATGGAAGAAGGTCATTGATTAATGGTTAACACTATATTAAAAGTCGCTGCTGTAACATCACTTGTATTGGGTGGTATTGTTGTTGCAGCCACAGTTTTTACGGCAAAAGCAATTGATAATGCTGGAGACAACTTAGGTAAAAAAATACACAATTAATTATATATAAAAAGGCTTCACCTTAATTAAAGGTGAATGAACTGAACCCCATGAGTTGGAGTAAATCTAACTCATGGGGTTTTCGTATGTTTTCAAAAGAAATTCAAATAGAAGCGGTTTGTCTGTATCTCAAAGGTGTACCGACCGTTGAAATACGCAAGAAATTCGGAATTAAGGGATCAGCAACGCTTGGAATCTGGGTAAAATCCATAAAGCGTGACGGAATATACGGAATTAAAGATTCCCATAGAAAACAGACAAGTTATCCGTATTCCTTTAAACTCAAGGTAATTAATTGGCGACTTACACATCACGCGTCTTATCCCGTGGCAGCGCCCCAAATATTTTCGCCCTGTGACTTACACCCTATTCTACAATTCACTTATCAAGGCATTTAGGAACTTAGACGCTGATTTAAATCCCTTTTCTTTTGCAACCGCATCTAATCGCCTACGAACACTCGGTTGCAAAGTAAACGTGTAATGTTTAGTAGTCTCATTTTCATCTTCATTATTCACTGGCACTTTCAAAACAGATTCATTATCCAAACTATCGTTTGCTTGCTTTTCAGATTCAACGCCCTTACGTACTGCCTGTCTTAGTTGTTCATTCTTCGGATTAAATGCCATTATAAATTCTCCTTACCAGTTATGATTAGGCGTATAAAACGCAATGTATAAACAGTACATATACACTATATGTATACATATAAACAGTATGTATACATACTGTTTATACATTATAAGTTTTTAGTAATATTAGCGAAAACGTTATCCATTTCCTCGAAAAACTCACGATTCTTAAGGAAAGTGCTATGGTCTTGCTTCATAGTTGATAACGATTCTTTATCAAGAGTTGTTCGGTTGAACAGTTCTTTTGACGGAACAATTCCAATTACAGATTCTTCATCTTTAATTGACTCCAGTAACTCATGTGAAGATTTAGTATTGTGTTTAATAATGTTGGCAACAAAATAAAGTTGCGCTGTCACATATGATTTGCGTGATTGAAAATCAATTGCTTCTTCACGTAATTCTTTTAATCGTTCTTCCAAATTAAATTTGGCATTATATCCGTGTTCACTTGGAATAATTGGACTAATAATCGCATGACTGATAATCGCTGCATTTCTAGTAGCGATTGAAAAATCAGGGTGTGTATCAAGGATAATATAATCAAATCGTCCTAAATTTAAACAATCAAAATTATCACTTAACCACATGTAAAGCAGCATATTCTTATTGGTTTTATTTTCGATTTCTCGTTCCACATCATCTAGATGCAAGTCACCAGCAATAAGGCTGATATTATCACTAACATCATGAATATCTACCTGTCCTTGACCAGAAAATATATTTGCAACTGTATTTTCAGTGGCATAGATATTATACGTTTGGCTCAAATTGCTTTGGTGGTCTAAGTCCATAAATAGGACTTGATTTCCATGTTCGGCCAGCCACTCCCCATAGTTGAAAGCCAATGTAGTCTTACCTACTCCACCTTTGATCGCTGAAAACGTAAGTATCTTCATGTCTCACACCCCTTTTCAATGTCCTCATGCTTATAATAACACATTATAAACAGTACGTATACATACTGTTTATACACACACGTATACGTACAATTTATATGTATAACCGATTCATTAAACAAACAACGGTTAACGCAGGACTCAACTGCAAGGATGAATTCAACGCTATCCACCGCACGCTGTACAAGTTCGTAGAAGTGAAAGCCATATTAATTTGTCCCGCTTGATGTGTACAGCGGCTGACTAGTAGCCTTCGGCAGACACAAGGGCAAGCCCTTGTATCTTTTTGCTGACGCCTTGTTAAAAAGAATTAAAAACAAAAAAACTCTAGCTATGTCGTTGCGGATAGCCTGCAAGGCTCTCTCCCGACGCTGAACCAACTATTCCCTTAATGGGGCAATTAGTTAGTTTCATTACGTGCGTCTCGCAACGACTGGCTACTGCCACAATGTTTTTTGTTCAAGCTATCTCTTACAACCTGACTGCATTTTGACGTCATTTGAGCGCTATATAAGCGTTCTGGGGACTGTTTAAACATTTACGCAATACTAGGAAACACTGACTTAGAATGATTACTCATTCTAAGTCAGTGTTTCCGCGTCTATATGTCTTCACCAAGGTGCAAATCATGATGGGATAACAAACAGCTACCCGCCTTTGGACTATTTGTTATCTCTTCTCCACGTCTCTGTTTATGCTGTCTGTGGAGCGTACAGCAAGGATCTTCACATGCCGTCCTACTTTCCATATAGCCTGCTTTGAAACGCCCAATTCATCAGCAAGTTCTCGAATTGTTTTTAAATTGTCATTCATGATCTATATCCTGCCTTTTAACGATTGGTAGATACTGTTCAATCGATTTTTTAAGATACTTAGCAATATTCTTTTTCGAATAGTCATCTTGTTTATCTCGGATATATGCTAAATGCTCTTTGACACCATTTAATCCACGTAACTCTTTCAATTCGTCATAAAGTGGATAAACATTTTTCTGTAGACCTGACAAAATAGCCGTATCCGTCAAATCAATGTATGACAACAAGAAATGTTCCATCAACAACTTTGTATAGGGGCTTTTCATGGCTTGATACACCAATTTTTCTTCACTTTCTTCTTGACTGATCTTATCGTCAATATAGGCGGGGTCATCTAATTTATAACTACCGTCATCTGCCACTTGTTTTTTTGTAATATGAAAGACAATGCTATCGATACTACGTCCTTTTTTAATTTTTTCGTATGTTACGTTGAGGGTTGTATGATTTGTGATTTCGGAAAGCGGTTCCTTTAGTACCCATTTTTCAAAATTATAAAATCGTTTATATTCATCAACTGTATCAGTTATTTGACGTAAATCCTGCATACTTATGGTGGGATTACGGTAACTTTCAACTTGTTTCTCTCTTCGACCACCTTTAACGCTGTAGTGATCATATTGGTTGTAATTCATTGATAACCAGCGATACAAAATAATTGCATACTTACTATTCAATTCTGCAATATCTGACAACGCATGTTGCGTAAAATTGGTTTTGAGATTGATTAAGTAAGGCATGATTTCACGATGAAATTCAATTTTTACTTCGTCATTATAATCTGTCCATTCCACATAAGGGATTGGCACAATACTAACAAACTTAAAACCTTTATCGTGTTCTTTCTTAATCTGAAAAAAAGCTTGTTTCTGCATTTTTTCAATGGCTTCTTTAAAGCGAGAATGTTTATTGCTATCATCCACATTAAAAAAAGCAAACATCTCTCGCTTTGATAAATAAACTGTATGATCTTCTGGGGGATTTTCCGTATCTATTAGAGAAACGGCTAATTCAAACATTTTCAATGGGGTTTTATCCATTTTCGCAATGCTGGTAATTAAAGAATTATGTTCCACTACTTTTCTTTTTGATAATTCATTCAAGGTCTGTACCTGCCTTGTTTTTAATTCTGGTATAATAGCCATATAAAGGCGCTCCTTTGCGTGTTTGGTTTAAGCATGAAGAATGTCTGACCAAAGATAATTTCTTCATGCTTTTATTATAGCAAATAAGACTAGTTTTTTAATTTTTTCTAGTCTTATGCATAGTATTTTCTAGTCTTATGCATAGTATTTTCTAGTCTTATGCATATTATTTTCTAGTCTTATTATTCTCTAAACCCTTGATAACGCTGACTATATCACCGCGCAAAAGAACAAAAGATTAAAATATACAAGATAAACTTATAATAGGCTCCGCCTTTTTATTGATTCAAGAAAATAAAAAAAGAACACCGCTGTACATAAATTTTGTACGTGGTGTTCTTTTTTGCTAAATCATTTCGAATGCCAGCAGCCTAGTTATCTAATATGATTACCATTTATTAAGCTGATAGAGACGTTTTCATCTATTCGATGACTATTTGTACGTATTGCGTTTAAAAACGCTTAGACGGGCAAATAAGCCGGTTTAACGTTAGAGACTTGGTACTTTAAAAAGATCACGCGTTAATTCAATGATCCGATTGATTAATTCTTTAACCTACTCAGGAGTCAATAGATTGGTTTTTTGATCAACAGTCACCACAGTTTTGGGCTTGCGATAACGTTTTTGCATGCGCGATTTAATCCCTAATTTACGCATCAATTTGAGTGTCATGTACTCAGATACTTTCGTCCCGTCGTATTGTTGCCTATAAGCAGCAATACGACGATAAACATAAAATCTAAGGGATCTCACAACGTCTAAAATATTAGGTTTTAGGGATTCTCTACGCTTTTCTTGTAGACTGGGCTACCAATGGCGCCAGTTGTAATAGATAATAGGTTTGATTTTCAGTGCATTTAAAATACGCACAAGTGCGTAGCCTTGTGCTAAAAATGGGTTAACAAGCGATAATCCCACATTACGTACTATTCTCTGGCTAGTAAGATGGTCGCTCGCTCGCTTTAAAATCTCGATTCCTTCCTCCAAAATAGCGAGACGCTTTTCTAATTGCTTAACATCCTTTAACGTCTTTGACTGACCCATGAATCATGACTGGGGTAGCTTGCTTGACCCAAAGAGTGATAAATTCTTGTGAATAACTAATTGACATAAAAATACTTCTATACTTTCATTTTACGACTGAATAAAAATACTCCATTTTTTAGTATAAGAGCATTAAAAATTTTGAAAATATCCTGTGTTAATTTGTGTAAGCATTAGTAAACTATATTATTTAGCAAGTGATATAATTAGAGTATTTTAAAAGAAAAATGAAAAAGATAATCCGGAATCTAATGATAAAGAAAATATTTTTGATCATAATGATCAGACTGTAGATTGTAAGAAGGCAGACTAGAATCATGGGATTTTAGATTACTACGCGAGCCCCAAATTGATTTTACAGTGTTTGGGCTTTTTTAGTGAATATTTTTTGAAATTAGAAATTTTTAGGAATTTGATGAAAAACAGTATAGGAAATTAAAGAAAGGAAAAAGAAAAATGACGAGTAAAAAGTACAATTTAAAATTTTTGAATTATTCTGTTTATGTAATATCTTTGGGAGGCTTTTTATTTGGTTACGACACAGGAGTAATAAATGGAGCGCTAGCTTTTATGAGCCGTCCAGATCAACTTAATCTTAACCCTTCCTTACAAGGTGTAGTATCGAGTTCCCTTGTAATTGGTGCTTGTATTGGAGCATTAGGATGCGGGAAGGTAGCCGATCAAGTAGGTAGGAAAAAAACGCTACGCCTGATTGCAATTGTTTTTACCATATCAACCTTTCTTTGTGCATTAGCTATTAATTTCTGGTTCATGGCTATTTTTAGATTTATTTTAGGGATTGCCGTGGGAGCGGCATCAAGTCTTTCACCAATGTATTTAGCTGAGATATCGCCAGATAGTTTACGCAGTGCGAATGTTAATAAGAATGCTATTTTTATTGTTCTTGGTCAACTCAGTGCCTTTGTTGTCAATGCTATTTTAGGAAACATCTGGGGTAACTGGGGTCCTATATGGCGTATTATGGTCTTATCTGCGGCAATTCCATCGGTGATTTTATGGATTGATTCATTTCGAATCAGTGGAAGTCCGCAGTGGCTTTTGTTCAAAAGACGAGTTAATAAAGCTAGACAATTATTTCGTCGGTTAGGGTTCAGCAATACTAAACAGCTCGTAATAAGTGGCACTGAAACGATTGATGAATCTGATGACCAAGAGTTTAGCTGGTCGGTTGCCTTGAAAAATAAAAATTTAGTTTATTTATTAATTACCGGAATAGTTATTGCGTTGATTCAACAAATTTCTGGTGTTAATACCGTCATGTATTATGGCACGATTTTACTTGAAAATGTGGGAATGGGGGCCGGAGGCTCACTCTACGCAAATATCTTAATAGGTGTGGTGTCAGTTATTGCTAGTATCTTTGGTACGCGTACGATTGAAAAAGCTAATCATCATAAAATGCTAGTTATTGGTTTGATCGGCAATGTCGTTTTCTTAGCACTATTAGGTTTGATTATGAAAACAACGATGTTTTCGCAGACCATAACAAATGTATTGGTACTGATCGCTTTGACTTTATTCTTGGCCAATCATCAAGGTATTGTTAGCCCGGTTACATGGTTATTATTAGCAGAAATGTTCCCCGGAAAAGTTAAAGCACAATTTATGTCTGTCGCAACAGCGACAATGTGGATTACTAACTTTATTATTAGTTTAATTTATCCGCAGCTTATTGCACTGTTAGGAACAGCTATTGTTTTCTTCGTCTTTGCACTATCCAACGGTTTTAGTATCTTGTTATCCGTTATGTTTGTTAATGGTCGTAAAATGAAAAAAGCATGTGAAAATGCTGAAGTATAAAAATAAAGGGGGTATTAATTCACATGGCAAATTTTTATGTTAACACAACAGAGGTTGTGCACAAACTTCCTAATAATGATCGACCAAAATTTTACATGTTTGGTGTTCCAAGCTACACGAACATGGGGGATCAAGCAGTTTCGTTAGCAGAACGAAAATATATTGAAAACGAATTCCCAGAGTATCAATATATTGAAATTCTTGAAGAAGACGATGACTATGCTATTCCCATTGTCCAAGAACATTTACAGCCCTCTGATATTATTGCGTTTACTGGTGGGGGAAATATGGGCAATTTGTACCATAATCATGAGAAGGCACGGCGTAAGGTTTTTTCAACTTTTGTGAACAATCTGACAATTTCATTTCCTCAATCAATACATTTTGAAGACAATGAAGATGGTGAGATTGAAAAACAAAAGAGTCAAGAGGCTTACCGTAAAAATCCTAATCTCGTGTTAGTGGCACGTGATGCTCAAAGTTTTCATCGTATGCAATCAACGTTTGATAACCCAGTCATTTTTACACCTGACATGGTTTTATATATGGAATCTGTTAACTGGAAGTTCAATCGAAATGGGGCTTTATTCGTTTTACGGCATGATTCAGAAAAAGTTGTTAAAAAAAGTACGATTGACAATATAAAAGATATTTTAGGAAATGAACGCCCTGTAAAAAGAGTTGATACCGTTCTAGATGAACCACAAAAGATAACACCCGTTACTCGGGAGGCATTATTTGATTCAGAACTAGAACTATTCTCGCACCAGGAAATAATTATTACAGATCGCTGGCATGCAATGGTATTTTCCGTTTTAACAGGGACACCTTGCTTGTTATTTGGAAATAGTTATGGAAAAGGAAAGCATGCCTATATTGATTGGTTAGAGCACATCGATTGGATCGATTATACGGACGAAACTGACGTAGAGAGTATAGAAGAACTGTTACAACAGCTAATTTCGCAAAAGCGGCACGATTACGACGTAAAAAATGATTTTCGTCAATTACGTGATTTAATTAAAAATAATATGCACAATAAGAACTAATAATTATTGATTATCAAAAATTGAATATCAAAATTATTGGTAATAAAAAGAATAGAAAATGCATGGGCTATACTGGATGCTCTTATACTAAAAAATGGACTATTCTTAGTATAAGAGCAGTTGGGATTGATTTGAGATTTTTGACCCAGCCCATAACCGTTTGTACAGCCAGATGATATTCATTGAACAACGAATTAGGTCAATAGCTAATATAATATAAACGAAAAGGCGCTTATCAAGCCGGCAAGCAAGATAAGCGCCAGTGCAAAGAATGTTACGACCATTCAGAGCACGTTCTCATTCAATATGTAAGTACATTATAGGGTACTTACCAAGAATGCGTCAAGAAAAGAACAACTTCTGACGAGAGACAATGTGACTAAGAATAGTCGTATTGTCTCTCTTTATTTTTGCACTCGATCCCCGCCCCGTTACGGCGACAGAGTAGAACGCACTCAGGACAAAGAAGCCTACATGGAGAGTAGGACGGCACGTGAAGAACCTTGCTGTATGCTCCACAGACAGCGTAAACAGAGACGTGGAGAAGAGATAATTAGTCGTCCAAAGCAATGGGCAGCGATTAATTGTCCGATCACGATTTGCACCGTGATGAAGAAATATAGCATGCGGAAAAGCTGAACGAGTAATCGTTCGAAGTCAGTAGTCCCAGTGCCGTGTATCGGGTTAAACAGTTACCGTATATCAAAAAACGCCCTGAGAAGCTCTCAGAGGCGTTTTTAGGTGTCAGCAAGATAAATAGACACAAGTAGATATAAAACAACGTCAAAACATAACCAAAGGTTGTAAGGGGTAGCTTGAACATAATCTACTGTGACGTAAGTCAGTCGTTGCGAGATGCACTCAACGAAACACACCAATTAGCCCCATTAAGGGGATAGTTGGTGGAGTGTCGAGAGAGAGAGCCTTGCAGGCTATCCGCAATGACTTGGTTGCTATATTGTTCAACATGTTGTTTAATAAAGGATTTAAAAAGGCGTCAGCATGCAGGGGTCCAGGGGCTTGCCCCTGTGTCTGCCGAAGGCTCCAATTAGCCGGGGGAAATATGGGACGGGGTAGGCATGAATTTGGCTTTCACTTCTGCTAAATTTGTCCAGCGAGCGTGCGGGTCTTTTTAGCGGCTAATTGGTGTCAGATCCAGAAAAAAATTCATGGGGCATCTGTCAGCGTCTTTTTCTGACAAGCGCACTTACACATCATTTCATGATGTCGTGCTTAAACTGACTGAAAAACGTCAGAATACGCACTTATACTCCACTGATAAATCACTAGAGTTTGTGCTTAAAAATTTGTATCAGAAGTTGGCTAGCCAACAACAAAAAAAAGACGGATCTATTAATCCGCCCTCTCATCAAATCATTCAGTTTTTTCTAGTATTTCGCCAGTCTCTTTATCGATTTCATTTGAAAATGTCTTAACAAAAAAATGCTCTGACCCAGTTAAAGGATATTCTCTTTTTACGTAAACTTCTTTGAATCCAAATTTGGGATAAAAATCTTTACCTTGAAAATCAAATGTGTATAGAAATATATTTTTACAATTACTACGTATAGCCAGGTCTTCGGCTTTTTGTAACAGCTCCCGACCTAACCCATTTCTACGCAAACTTTCATGAATAACTAAATAGTCTATATCCATCCAATTACCAAATATTTTTCCTGAAATCCCCCCATAACATTCTCATTATCATCTTTTATGTAAATAGCAAAATCTGTTTGATTTGCAGTTTCAAAATTTTGCCTATTATACTTTCTTATCATATTTTGTAATGTCATTACATCTGATTTTTCTGGTAATAATGTTTCTTCAAATTTCATAATTGCTTCCCCCTAAATTAAACTCTTACTTATTATTCAATACTTCGTCTGTATCTTTATCAATATCTGACCTACAATATCGGCGTTCTTGATAAACAGCATCGCAGTATAACCTTATCAGAACAAGCAATAAATGAGAACTTTGTTTAAAACAATGCGCACTTACACACAACCCAATTGTAGGGCTGTATTTGTGCTTAAAATATGTACTAGGTTGTTGCCGGTGGCAACAACTTAACTAACCGCCCGTTGGTTGGTAGAAACACAAAAAGGTTTAGTGAATAATCACTAAACCTTTTTGTGTTAATTAAGGTGTATTGGTGAGTAGAGATATACTCTATGGGTACAACTAATCTATCATGGGCTGGTTAAAGCGAACTTAATTAGACCCTAATAGATTAGTTGAGTTAATTATAAAGCAGCTGGTAAATAAAAAGCTAGTTATCAATCCAAATTGGGGTAATAACTAGCTTTTTATTGTTGTTGATATAGAGACTTGCTAAGAATATTTTGTTAGGACAAGGTAATTGTACCGCCAAATATCCAAATAGATAGTGTCATTTTTGACCTGTTTGCGAGTAATTGGTCTAAATTGTGAAAAATCCCGAAAATGACGTTTGTGAAACGCATTCTCGGGATTTTTTTGTATTTGTGAATGGGGGTCACTGCACAAAGTGCTGGAAACCGCGCCACGACAGGCACTTGGGATAATCTGTGTTATGTCTACTCCCTTTGGTTGAGGTGATCTTTTTGAATCTTTTAAGAAATTATAGCTGCTAATGCAGCACCAGTCCGTGTTGTAGTTTTACTGTGTATAGACACGATAAGCGCCTGTTTTACGCATGGGGTGCGTGCCTAAATAGTTGATACCTAGTAGATCACCAACACGCGCTATCACTTTATAAAACTGTTTCTCGGTGATATGGCGATCATGATGATCTATCGAGGGGAATAACCACTCAGAATTGATATTTTCTTGGACCAGCCAATCATGATATTACAACAAGTCTTGCTGAACAGGCTTTAAATATAACGTGTTTGCTTTACCGGTCTTTTTATCATGAATAAAGGCTGTATTTTTGACAGAGCCGTCTGGATTATAGACATCTGATTTTTTTAATGTCATGACATCACTCACACGTAGTAGCGTGGCCTTACCAACTTGAAAAACGGTGTAATTTCGGCGACCAGCACGGACACTATCGAGAAGTGTATCTTGTACCATTTTTAAGATGTCGGTGTCTTTGATGGGTAGGACAATTTGTTGCACCATGATTCATATATACCTTTCTGAAAATAATTAATTAAATTGTTTAATAATCTAAGGCAATGCGCAGAATATGCCCCTATAATCCACATATAACTACGTTGATTTCTGGACAACATAGTTATATACACAAAAAAGCTAGTCACAATCCAACAAAGGGGCGTGACTAGCTTTTTTTGTACATGTACTTAAAATTTTATGTTAAAAATTATACTATAGGTTAGGTTAACTGGATACTTACGGGTTATTTTTTATCATTCTAACTTGTGAAAAAGTCAAAAAAGACGTAAAACATAGTGTTTCTTGATGAGCTATGTTGTATTATTTAGCAATCATATTAGTCACACTTGCATTATTTTGTTATTAAGTTAGCACTAATTTAGTGCTATTATAAAAACAACCCTATTAATATTTAATTATAAAAATTTTAATAGAAATTTTATCTTTTGAGTTTATTTTGTTACACTTATTAAGTATCGAGTATACAGTATTAGGTAATCAGGGAGGCCACTATGACTAAAGATAGTACGAAAAAAGATAAGAATGAAGAAGAAGATATTTCATTCAGCCCTCAGAAAGAAGTTAAGGGTAAGCCAGAACCGGCAGATTATAAAAAAGCAGATTGATTTTGATTAATCGGCAAGCAACCCTTAAATGTTACGCTAATCTTAACTAAGATAAAAGCAGCTAAATTTGTAAAAATTTAGCTGCTTTTTTTGTCAATTTATCGGTTGACAATTAAGAATGATCAACGTTGGATATTAAAATATCTATCGATAGATAATAAACTAGGCGACTCTTACTTTATTTTCCCTTTTTAATGGTCTTAATGACTTGGTATAAACTTATTAAGAGTTGGAATAAAGTTAATAGGTTTAACACTTTATTTCTCGAAATTTTTTGCTTATTTATACTCATTCTTTAGCACCCTCTATACTTTGGATAAAATTAGAATTCTCGCGTAGATATAAGAAAGAAACTTAATTAAATTAGCCCCCCCGTAACATTGATAGATGTAGCTGTTATATAACTAGCCTCATCTGAAGCCAGAAAAACATATGCTCCGGCTACTTCAGAGGGTTGCCCGGCTCTACCTAGGGGAGTATCCTTACCAAACGTAGGTATATTTTCTGCTAATTGTCCCCCTGCCACTTGCAACGGTGTCCAAATAGGACCTGGAGCAACACTATTGACACGAATGCCTCGCTGAGCTAATTGTTTTGCTAACCCAAACGTTGTATTTTTAATTGCAGCCTTAGTCCCTGCATAATCAATTAAATATGCTGAAGGATCTTCTGCTTGAATAGAGTTAGTTGTTATGATGCTACTGCCGTTTGGCATATATTTTAATGCCTCCCTGACTAACCAAATTAAGCTGAAAACATTTGTAGTATAGGTATCTATCATCTGACCTGTAGATATAGTAGTGATATCTGTATTAGCTTGTTGCTTACCGGCTACTAATACTAAAGTATCTATCTTATTCATCGATAGTACAGTTTGTTTCACTAATTCTTTGATAAATGCTTCGTCTTTCAAATCTCCGGGAACTAGTTCTACTTTACGACCCAAAGATTCAATAATTCGTCTAACATCTTGTGCATCACTTTCTTCTTCTGGAAGATAATTTAATACAAGATCAGCGCCTTCATTCGCATATGCTATAGCTACCGCCCTACCAATGCCTGAATCAGCACCGGTTATTAAGACTTTCTTTCCCCTAAGTCGATTACATCCGGCATAAGTTGTGGATCCGTCATCTGGTTGTGGCGACATTTTACTTTGTAAACCCGGCTCAGGCTGATGCTGTTTAGGAAATTTAAAACCATCATCATGTTGCATTTTAGTCATTATTAACTATCCTCCATGATCGAATACGTGCATTCACCTGTTACTTGAATGTAGACTATTAATTCAAAAGATTCTATCAACTAGCTATATAGGTATAGGTTAGTAATTAAATTATAACACTTATAGAATATAAGCTTACACAAATGCCCAATATGGCCCATTTAATTCTAATTATGAAATATGAAGAGATGTCATGAGTTGTCAAATTAAATTGAAATTTTCGTATAGAGTGAGATGAAAAAATAACTGGATGTAATGGTATATATGTCAGTGTCAACAAGCTAAAATAAAAAAGGCGATAATTTAATATACCTGAGCTAAACCCCGTAAGTTGGAGTAAATTTAACTTACGGGGTTTTGTTATGTTTTCAAAAGAAGTACAACTTGAAGAAATAAGCATGTATCTAAAGGGCGTGCCACCTGATTAGATCCGGAGGAAGTTTGGAATCAAAGGTGCCCCACCATTCTTAACCGGCTAACCAACATTAAGATGCTTGGATCTGAAGGTTTGAATAATTCAAATCGAAGCAAGACAAACCATGCTTACTACTGTGAAATCAAGGTTATAAGATGGCGATCAGAACACCGCGCTTCTCTACCAGTAACGGCAAAGAAATTCCATTTGAGGAATGCTTCTCTAATATGGCAGTGAGAATGTGCTTTAGAGTCTGGTCGTCTAAAACCTGATAAACGAAGGCGGAAATGAACAACGAACAAGCCAGAACAAGACAAATTCAAGAAGCTAGAAGAGAATGAGCTACTTCGCATTAAGGTCTCCTATCTGGAAAAATTCGAGGCCTTAGTGCCAGAAAAGAAGAAATTACAAACCAAGACAAAGCGGTAGTAACCACTGTTCTAAGGCATAATTGAAGGGCAAGTTGAGGTTACTTCTTCAAGTGGCTGAGATGTCTAGCAGTAGTTATCACGATGTGTCCAAGCGTGCGTACAAGGAGTATCCACGTGAGTTAATCGACGTGATTACATCAATCCGTGGTGATAACTTGAGTATGGTTATCGTCGTGTCACACAAGAACTACGTCATCGTGGCTTCAATACCAACCATAAGGTTGTACTGAAAATCATGGAGATGAATGGAAATATCTGTACTGCCTTCAAACATGGCGCTGATGTGCAATTCTTACGCGGGCACTGTTAGTCACATATCACCAAATCGTGTTAGCCGTCGGTTCACGACGGACCGTCCATATCAAAATGTTTTCACTGACGTCACGGAAGTCTGCTTGGGATCAGGCACAATGGCAGAACGCGCTTAGATAACGCAATGGCCGAAACCATCTTGAAGGTGGTCGCTGGTACACAACAATCGCCGGAAAAGCTCCAGTTCAATACCGAAATCTTTCCGATCAGTTAATCGCTTAAACGTCACTCCATTTTTTTGGTTCATTTCAATAATAATTGAAGGGTTATAATTACAAATTAGATAATACATTAGAAGCTGGAGACAAGATTGTCTAGATAATGTGTGAGATAAAATTTTTGGCAGGTTATCATACATAAGACAAAATGTTTTTAAAACTGATAACGTATTTATTTCACAACAATTACGCATTTATTTTTGAGAAAAATATAAAGCTGGAGGATTACAATGCTGAAAACTTATTCTTTAACAAAAGATACATTATTGGTTTCGTCAGAATCAAATATCAAAAATTCTTCTGTTGTTTATGTTTATGGTGACGAACGAGAATATATCGAATCTTTTGAACATAAATATGACTTTAAAATAGGCAATATACTAACGTTTGATGATCGAGTTGCATATGACACGATGATAGATCAGAACGATGCAAAAAGTTTGCTCGTAAGTTTTTTGTTACCCGAGGTACATGAAGGTGTGCATCTAGATAATATGACGACATCTGTTGTTTTCGTGGTATTTAAAAATAAGTTGATAATTTTTACAAAACAAAAATTAAAATTCATTCCCGAACTCTTATCCAATATGGTTTTACGTGATGTCGATAATTTCGTGGAGGAAGTACTTTTAAAGATTATGCAAAAAGATTTCTATGTGATGCTTAACGACCTTCGTGGAGTCAAGGAAAAAATTGATGATTTAGACTCAGAAATATCAACGTCCGGTCCACTCAGACCAACGTTTGGTGAATTATTAACTCTTCAAAAATACATGATATCTTTGTCAACAACCTATGACGCTAATCACAAAGCGCTGGATTTCATTAAAAAAAATTTCACAACTATTAATGATATTGATTTTACCACCAAGAAAATAATTGATGAGATATACGATACAAACGACACAATGGATAGAATTATTTCAGGTTACAGCCAATATTTGGATGATTTGGAAGATATGATAAACAATATGATTTCGTATCAGCTGAACATGATTATGAAAACTCTAACAGAGATATCAATCATTTTGACTATTCCAGCGATTATTTTTGGTTTTTGGGGAATCAATGTCGATGTTCCGTTTGAAAAATCTTCTTATGGTGTTTTTGCTGTGCTGATTATCTCTGTTATACTAAGCCTAATTTGCTGGTTTTTGTTGCGACGCAAAACATATTTGTAAAGTATTTGTGATACCCTAATATGATTTAACCCGGATTATTCATCAAGACAAACAAAATGCTCCTATGCTATTAGTTTACAAGGCAGAAGAAAATCTGTCCGTAAATCTAGCATAAGAGCAATCTGTTCTTGATGTTTTTTATTGTCCCAAATTTGTAATAAAAGTGGCTATCTTGATTTTAAAACGCGCGGTTTGAACATAATAAGATTTTTGTCGATTATTCCAAAGCTTATTTTCCCAGAAAAAAAGCCCGGCGACAAGCGCCGAGCTAGCTTCACAGTCAGTTTTTTTAGGATTTGACCACATCGACATTAGCATACAGGTTTGCAATGATCGCCAGCATGTCTTTTTCAGTTCGATCCCAGCCAATCGTTTTAAGAAAGGCTTGACCATTTTGAACTTGGTTGCTGATCGTGTCGGGGTTGGCACAAGCATTTGCAAGCGTTTTGGCCAGATCTCGTTCATCAAGATGACTGGCAAAATAGGTCCCGTCTTTTAAGAAGTAGCTTCCTGTGCCTTCCTTAAAATCAATGAGTGGCAGGCCAGTGCTCATCATTTCATAAGGGACAAGCGAAAAATTGGTCATAGATGGCGCAATCCCGAAATCAGCACTTTGGTAAAGTCTATTTAATTCCGGGGGAGTCAGCTTACCAAGGTTTTCACCATTGATGAAGCGTTTGCTGCGGTCGGTACCGAAGTATTGAATTTTGAGATCGATTCCTTTGGCGCGCAGTAACTGGCGGCAATTTTCGAGGACAATCTGAATGTTGATGGGTGCGCGCCGCGGGCTGCTCCACTTGGTATAGACAGCAAGCTTGATTTGTTTTTTTTGTTCATAAGGTCCCATGTCGCGTTCCTTGAATGGATATCGTGCGACATCGACAGGAAAGTTAATCACATCAATAGGGCTGTGAACCTTGCAATGCATGGTGATCATGTGGGCACACCATGGACCAAGCGATACCATGTGCAGACCTAGACTGTAAGTTCGTCGCGCCATCTGATAGCGATCGCCATATGGATAGAAATACGGTTCGTAGTCTTGAACAAAATACATTTTGTACCCTGGTTTGTTCTTGATCACATAAACGGATTCCCATAACGTGGCGGCCCAAATATCGGAACGATGGGACTCAAGTTCGCCCATTGGCAGACAGGTTCCTTTGTAACCGGGATAATTAAATTCAGCATTCTGAATCATTTCGTCTTGGCTTTGTGGGACATAGCTTAAATAGTAGACATCGTAACCGGCGTTGGCCAGCAGCGTACCTAGATGCAGCATCGTTGTTTGACCGCCATCAAAACCGATAATGCCAGTTGTGACAAATGTGATCCGATTACCACGCGGTTTCGTTTGATCGGCTGGTTGATTATTAAAATATTTCAAAATCTGATCATATTGATGAATACTGCCATCAGGGACATCACTAAACTTAGTTTTTGCAGGTTTCAAAACGAGTCCTCCTTGTATGATTAATGGTACTTTGTGTCGCTTTAGGCGTTGCTTAAATTTGAGTAGAAAAAGAAGAGCGGACTAATGTCATCTCGCGTTTTGTGTGACGATCCGTGTAGGCTCAAGCAGCGTACAAAAGCGGCTACTTTATTTTAGTTTACATAATAACCGTAGACTTCTTTTTCCCAAATTGCAAGAACAAGTTAGCCGGGGGTGTTGAGACACTTCCAAGAACAGCCTGTTATCTTATGAGTGGTTCATTGTTTAGCTTACGTGTTGTGCTGAACGCTGAGTCCGGCGCACTTCGGTCTCAAAACACTCCTGGGGGCCACGGTAGTCTAGCTTTCTCCGGGGAAGCCCGTTAAGACGGTCTTGGGTAGCCAACACCTGGCTGGGACTAACATCATCCAGCGACTCGCCTTTTGGGTAGTCACGTCTAATCATGCGATTGTGGGCCTCGTTGGAGCCGCGATCGCATGAGGTGTATGAATGCGCGTAGAAGATGTCTGTATCTGTGTCCTCAAAGGCCTTATTCAGAGTCGAGAACTCCGGGCCAGTGTCTGCGGTAATCGTGCGCAGACAGTCACCCCACTCAAGCTTGATTTCTCGTAACGCAAACTCCACAGAGTCGGAGTCTCGGCCGTCGATCAGTATATGAACGGCCTTGATTGTGCATCTCAACAAGAGACTGCTTAAATTCTTTTTTTATCGAATCATATTAAAAAATGCTCCTATGCTATTAGTTTACAGAGCAGAAGAAAATCTGTCCGTAAATCTAGCATAAGAGCATTCATTTAAAAAACTTTATTTATATTCTTCCGTATTTTGTATCTGATGAAACTGTTCACTTATTCCGATATGAAGTTAAAAAAGGTTATTGTATATGAGCCACACTAAAAAAGTTCCTAATAAGCATATACAAAGATTAGAAAAGCAACTAGGTATTTATATTTTTGATTCTTAGATCACTTTTTGTTATAGGGTCTATAATTACATAATGACCCCTCAAAAAGACTATTAAAACAGCCCCCGTTATCTACCTAGGAGATAACGGGGGCTGTTTTTTTTTTATGAATAATAATACCCCGTTAATGTCGCTACATTTTTCGTAACTTTATAATCAGACTGTTATATATGAATTATGATACGATGCAACAAATTTGCCTGCTAATTGGAGACTCCCAACTTTCAAAACCACACCGATTATTCATGGTGATTGCAGCCACTAAAGTGACTGTTTCACTTTAGTGGCTATTTTTTGAAAGCGTTTTCTCTTAGTGCTATGATTAACCTATTAAATCATTGATAGGAGGAAACATATTTATAAAAATGTAACTGTTGCAGGTGGTGGCATTTCAGGTGAGCAAGTTGCCTTTCAAAGTCAGTTCATGGGATTTTATGAACATCCTAACCCTGAATACCAACAAGAGTCATTTTAAAAATAGAGTACATCAACATAAAGCGTAGTAAGAGGAGGCAATTATGCGATATTCTAACGGAAATTATGAAGCTTTTGCACGTCCAAGAAAGCCCAAAAATGTGGATCAAAAATCAGCGTATATTATTGGAGGAGGGCTGGCCGGATTGGCGACCGCTGTTTTCTTGGTGCGCGATGGACAAATGTCCGGGGAAAAAATTCATATATATGAGGAATTGCCTACTCCGGGTGGATCGTTAGATGGAGAAAAGCGTGCCAATATCGGCTTTGTGACACGCGGTGGTCGAGAAATGGAAAATCATTTTGAAACTATGTGGGACATGTATCGATCAATTCCTTCTTTAGAAATTGAAGACGCCTCTTACTTAGATGAATTTTATTGGCTAGATAAAGATGATCCAAATTCATCTAATACTCGCCTAATTTATAATCGGGGACAACGCGTCCCAACGGATGGCCTGTATACTTTGGATGAAAAATCTAAAGAATTAATAGATTTAGTTTTAACTCCTGAGTCAAAACTGGGTAAGACGACTATTGAGGAATTTTTCTCAAATGAGTTCTTTGAAAGTAATTTTTGGATGTACTGGGCAACCATGTTTGCTTTTGAAAAGTGGCATTCTGCAGTTGAGATGCGTCGATACACGATGCGATTTATTCATCATATTGATGGACTACCTGATTTTAGCGCCCTAAAGTTCAATAGGTACAATCAGTATGAGTCTATGGTTCTACCAATTATAAAGTATTTAGAGTCATATAATGTCGAATTCATCTATGATACACAAGTTAATAATGTTGTGGTAGATTTTGAAAATGACGAAAAAATTGCAAAAAAACTCGTGATCCAGGACGGTGATGATGTTAGCCTATCACGTGATGATCTTGTATTCGTTACAAATGGTTCTATTACAGAAAGTTCAACATATGGGAGCCATGATAAACCCGCTCCTATATCAAAAGAGTTGGGTGGTAGTTGGACACTGTGGAAGAATCTGGCAGAACAATCTAATGATTTCGGTCATCCAGAAGTATTCTATGATAACCTACCTGAAAAAAGTTGGTTCGTGTCAGCGACAGCCACTATAAAATCACCAGAAATTGAACCCTACATTGAACGTCTCACCAATCGTGATTTGCATGATCACAAAATTAATAGTGGTGGAATCATTACCATAACCGATTCGAACTGGTTGATGAGTTTTGCTGTTCACAGGCAGCCACATTTCAAAGAACAAAAAGAAAATGAAACAATTGTATGGATATATGGACTGTATTCAGATACCAAAGGAAATTTTGTTGATAAGACCATTGTAGAAAGTTCTGGTGAAGAAATTACTCAAGAACTCCTTTATCACCTTGGTGTCCCTGAGACAAAAATCAAACAATTGTCTAACCAAAACAATATAAATACCGTTCCAGTATTTATGCCATTTATTACATCATACTTTATGCCCCGTGTTGCGGGTGATAGGCCAGATATTGTTCCTAAGGGATCTGTTAATCTAGCCTTTATTGGTAATTTCGCAGAGTCACCTAGTAATGACACTGTATTTACTACCGAATATTCAATTAGAACTGCCATGGAATCTGTATATACTTTACTTGAAGTTGAACGTGCTGTTCCTGAAGTTTATGGATCCATTTATGATATTCGAGAACTACTTAAAGCCATCTACTACATGGGAGATAAAAAAACCATTGATGAGGCTAATTTAGGAATTCCAAAATTAGCTAAAGTAGCTCTAAAAAAGAAGATAAATGGAACGTTTATCGAAGAGTTACTTAAAGAAAGTAAATTACTATAAAACATGATACCTGTGAGCACTTTCTAAAGTGTCAACAATGTTCGCTAATTGTACATAGCGAACATATATTATAATGTGACGTATTTTGCTAGTAATGACCTATTAATTTTGGGAAAAGACTCGATGACTTATATGTCATCGAGTCTTTTTATAACTACATATTTTTTAAGAAAAAAGCTGATTATAGGGTGCTTGTATGCATAAGTAATATTGGTGATGTCCTACTCTTGTGGAACATTAGCTAAACCTTTATCAGCATGATTTTAATAGCGAAAGAGAGGAATAAAATGTCTTTAAATTTTATAGAGCGTATCAATACTAGTAAAGAACTTCGTCAAAATCTAAAATTAAGTCATTTGACTATTGAACATGCAGCCATTGACTTAAATACTTCTGTACAAAAAGACAATCAAATATTAGAACCAGATCACGTCTCACCTGAAGATCCTTGGATTTTGAAAGAATATTTATCGAATAAGCTACAAAGCCAAAGAATAATTGGCTATCCCTATTCAAAACTAGTTGGTGACTTTCGTGATTATTGGTTTTTGGATACAAAAAAATAGCCAACCAGCAACTATCAAAATAATTACAGACAAAAATGATCTTATACTCAAAAAATTCTCCATTTTTTAAGTATAAGATCATCTTTTTTCGTTTTATTTTATGTGGTTAATCTCACACCAGCTTGCCCCAGAGGATAGCGTTCTGCATGACATGCTCTCACTGAAGGTGATCATACAATGATAAATTGCCATGTCACGGCGTGACCCATTGGTGCAATGTATCATGTACCCCCTCAAAAAAACACTAGGGTATACTGAAGTGCCATAAAAAAGTTAGGCATTTAGATAAGACCTTGAGTATTTTTGTTTTAATTTGTTATAAATGATTTATTAAATTTGATCAAACAAATCATTTAATGCTTCCGTCATTGTTGGATGCGTGTATATTTGATCGCGCAAAGTCTCAGCTGAAAGATGATTTTGCATCGCTAGACTAATGATATTAATCGTCTCAAATGATTCCTCAGCATAAATAGTTGTACCCAAAATTTGATGTGTCTGTGGATCTATTAATGCTTTATAGCTACCTCTTGGATTACCAATTACTTGTGTCTTAGGAACACTAGCTGCTGGCATCTTCAGTACTTTATAATCAATGCCTGCCTCATTCAGCTGTGCCTCTGTTTTTCCGACACTACTAATAGCCGGATTTAGAAAAATAGTATTCGCAAATACTGGTCGATTTAAACGACTTCGTGTCTTATCGCCATATAGATGATTAGCCATAATACGCCAATCATCTAACGAAATATACGTGAATTGTGGCCCGCCGGTAACATCACCTAAAGCATAGACATCTTTAGCATCTGTTTCTAGTATATCATTGACTAAAATTTCACCGTGTCTACCTGTTTTAATACTAGTTCTTTCTAGGTGCAAATCGGTCACATTAGCTTTACGTCCCGTAGCAACTAATAACCCATCGGCCTGTATATTTTTAATCCCTTTTGGTGTGCTTATAGTTAATGTAACACCATCTAGTGTATCATTTACACCAGTTAAGTTGCTTTCTAACAAAAAGGATACACCATCCTCCTCTAAATCATTTTTAGCTTGTTCGGCAATTTCAGGCTCAAAGTGTCCTAAAATCTTAGATGATTTATCAATGATGGTCACATGGCTACCAAATTGTGCATACATTGATGCAAATTCCAAGCCAATTGGTCCACTACCAAGAATAACTAATTCCTTTAATTGTTTATCTTTTACAAGTAAGTCTGTGGACGAATAAACATGTTTACTAGCAAGCAATCCATCAATATTAGGCCAAATTGGTGTTGCTCCTGTATTAATAAAAATACGATCTGCAGTTAAAGTTTCCTGCCCTGAGTTATCAGATACTCGTACCGTATGGTCATCCAAAAATTCAGCAGTAGCTGTTAAAACAGTGGCTTCTTGTAAATCAGCCACCTTATGGTAATTTTTATTACGTAGCATTGCTGTTAGGGCATTTTTCTTTTTTAAAGCGACTTCATATTCTATACCCCGGTGGGCATTAATAATCATGTTTTTAGTCGGTAAACAAGCAACATTGATACAAGTCCCGCCATACATGTTGGGATCCTTTTCAATAATTAATACTTCTTCACCGTGTTTTGCAAGTGTTCCTGCAAGTGTTTTACCCGCTTTTCCAAATCCAATAATAATATTACTAAAATGTTTCATTATTCACCTTGCTATTCAAGAATTTAATGATGTGATCGAATCACAAATCAGGATTTAAAATAATTAAGTAATTAAAATTATTTAGAAATAATTTTTGAATCTAATTCCCAATTTGGATGTTATTTTTTGTACAAGATTATTGCAGCAATGTTCTGATATTTTCATACTCTGATTCCCCTCAATCAATTATATATAATTCAATTCTTTTAACGCAAATTTATTGTCCATATCAGGATCCAAGATAAGGCAAGCAGGTGTGAATTTTTAATGGATTATCAAAAAGAAAGGTGTTTGAATTAGCTGTTTCTTTAATTGATACCGACAATCCCCTCAATATCAGACGGTTTATTTATCAAAGGAATGTTTGCTTCTTTAAAGTGGATGACAACATTCTATTTTAGAAATTGCAGATGGTAAATTATCTAAAAGGGGCGATAATTAAATCGCCCCTTTGAAAACTGATTAAAACAGCCCCCATTATCTAGCGACTAGATAATGGGGGCTGTTTTTTTGTTTAATGTTATAATAGCTTTTAAAATGCTGGACTAAATTGAATGGTCAATCGTTGGTTTGTTGCTTGGGCGATCTCGGATAGTATCTTTGTTGAAGCATTCATCGAACCATTTTCAATGCGTGCAATCGTTGATTGTGGTTTACCAATCAAACTGGCAAATTCACGTTGGCTCAACCCCATATTTTCACGAAGGTCGCGAACTTTCACTGCTACCTCTAAATTGATATTTTCTTGCTCAACAATTTGTGAAAATTCAGGATTGTTTCTACTACGTTCGGCAACGTATGCATCAAGTTTACTCATTGATTTTCCTCCTTATTCAAATACTGACTGCGTCTATTCCGAGCGATTTGCTTTTCATTTTCAGGTGTCTTTTGCGTTTTTTTCGTGAAAGCGTTAGTAATAATGTATTGACTACCTTTGACTTGAAAGTAAATAGCCCTTTGAATGTTTGAAGATCGTTTAGAACGAATTTCATAGAGATTATTTTCTAGCTTTTTTACCCATAATTGTCTTTCCGCAACTAAGAGGCCATTATTTTCAATATTCTGAATAGTTGCGATTAATTTGGCAGCATCTTTATCAGGTAATTGATCTAAGAACTGTTCAAATTCAGCCCAATCGTAATAATCAAACTCAAATTTTTCCATAACAATATGATAGCAGATACGCTATCATAAATCAAATTATTAACTTTAAAGGAGTAGCTAATGGTGCAACAAATTGTTCTGCCTATCAAAGACTCTAATGTCTTAAAAATGGTACAAGACACCCTATTAGATAGTTTTCGGGCGGGTCGCCGTAACTACACCATCTTTCAAGTTGGCAAAGCCACCCTGCTGCGGGTGAGTGATGTCATGACGTTAAAGAAATCAGATATCTATAATCCAGATGGCTCTGTTAAAAACACGGCCTTTATTCATGATAAAAAGACGGGTAAAGCGAACACGTTATATTTAAAGCCCGTGCAACAAGACTTGCTGCAATATCATGATTGGCTAGTCCAACAGAATATCAATTCGGATTGGTTATTCCCCTCAACCGCCCATCCAGATCGTCATATCACTGAGAAACAGTTTTATAAGATCATGGCACGCGTTGGTGATCTATTAGGCATCAACTATTTAGGCACACACACCATGCGTAAAACAGGCGCTTACCGCGTCTATACGCAGTCAAATTACAACATTGGTTTAGTTATGCACCTATTGAATCATTCTAGTGAGGCAATGACACTGACTTATCTTGGGTTAGATCAAGCAAGTCGCGAAACAATGTTAGATCAAATTGATTTTGGGTAATACCGCCAACTAATCTCCTTAAATTAGACCGCATTTGCTCATTTTGACGCCACCATGGAGGTATTTTTAATGACTAGGATTACTAAGACTCAATTAGATCGCATCATTACAGCGTCAGATAAACAAGGCCCTGATACAGCTAGTCATACTTATTCTGCAGACGCCTTTGATGCAACCATGGACAACACCGGTGATACTGACTTGCTGGGTTATCTATTACTCGATCATTATTTTGGTGATGAATCATGACTAATTTTGATGAATATATGACCAATACTAATTTGGCCTTACAAGCTATTATTCGCTATGATGACGGCCGTGAAATCCGTGTGTTTAATGTGAAAGATAAACGGTGCTGTGTGTTTATTCAAAATGATAATGAGCATTTCTGGTTACTACGTGAACGTATCTTAGAACCGCCCATGCTACACAACATCACGGAAGCGATGT
>ERZ780119.45-NODE-45-length-29656-cov-13.1794_pt1 | contig 29656 bp, 20 predicted proteins | sample MGYA00433083_ERZ780119 | MGnify/ENA primary metagenome ERZ780119 (study PRJEB29588, sample SAMEA2149557) | human gut metagenome | biome: human gut; feature: human-associated habitat; material: faeces | place: Denmark | collected 2008/2010 ... | reverse complement strand
CGGCCAGGCCGGCGCCATCCGTCATGGCGTTGCCCGCGCTCTGCTGAGCGTCAACCCCGAGTTCCGTGCCACGCTGAAAGCCGCCGGCTTCCTGACCCGTGACCCGAGAATGAAGGAAAGAAAGAAGTACGGTCTCAAAGCAGCTCGTCGCGCTCCGCAGTTCAGCAAGCGATAATCGACTGCTCAGACTATATCAAAATGGTTCAAAAAGCCCGGAAAATCAAGGTTTTCCGGGCTTTTGCTATATCTAAACGGGCTGATATGGTTTGACCAAATTTGGCAAAACGAGAGCCGATTTCATCCAATTTTTAGTGGTCCGCAAGTGGTTAACTGGCCAAAAAGAGGGCGAAAAGAGGGGGAAGTGGTTCCCAAAGTGGTTAACCGAGAGCCGATTTTTGGGGTGCTTTTCAGCCCTCCTTTCCCTCGTTTTTTGGCTGTGGCAGTTTGGCATAGTTTGAGCTAATTTGAATAATTGAATATGAATTTGATGTAGCACACAGTATAAATGCTGGGTGCTTTTTTCATTTCAGGAACTCGTATTCCGGCGATAGAAAGAGCCGTCACTTCACTGTTAATTTTGAAGTGGCGGCTTTTTCTATTTCCAGAAGCAACAGCAATAATTAGAAATGAGGTGAAGTCAATGAACACGCAAATCATCGCCATTGCCAACCAGAAAGGCGGCGTTGGCAAGACAACGACCTGTGCCAACTTGGGAATCGGGCTGGCGCAGGCCGGAAAGAAAGTCCTTCTGATCGACGGGGACCCACAAGGGAGCCTGACAATCAGCCTGGGAAATCCGCAACCGGACAAGTTGCCATTTACATTGTCCGATGCAATGGGCAAAATTCTGATGGATCAGCCTATACGCACTGGAGAAGGTATTCTGCATCATGCGGAAGGCATTGACCTGATGCCTGCGGACATCCAGTTATCCGGTATGGAGGTATCCCTGGTAAATGCCATGAGCCGTGAGACTATCTTGCGGCAATATCTGGACACGTTGAAGGGGCAATACTCCCATATTCTCATCGACTGTCAGCCCTCCCTGGGGATGCTCACGGTCAATGCGCTGGCCGCTGCGAACAGGATCATCATTCCCGTTCAGGCGGAGTATCTGCCCGCCAAAGGGTTGGAACAGCTGCTCTCCACGGTAAACAAGGTAAAGCGGCAGATCAACCCCAAGCTCCAGATAGACGGTATCCTGCTGACGATGGTGGACAGCCGAACCAACTTTGCCAAAGAGATCTCCGCGCTCCTGCGTGAGACCTATGGCAGCAAGATCAAAGTATTCGGCACAGAGATTCCCCATTCTGTCCGGGCAAAGGAAATCAGCGCCGAGGGAAAAAGCATTTTTGCCCATGACCCTGGCGGCAAGGTGGCAGAGGGGTATCGAAATCTGACGAAGGAGGTGTTGAAACTTGAAAAGCAGCGCGAAAAAAATAGAGCTGGCATCGGTAGATGATCTGTTCTCCACCGAAGAAGGCCGCCAGGATGCAAAGCTGGAAAAGATTCAGGAAATTCCGTTGTCTGAACTGCATCCGTTCAAGAACCACCCATTCAAAGTCAAGGATGACGAAGCCATGATGGAGACCGCTGACAGTATCAAGCAGTATGGCGTTCTGGTTCCGGCCATTGCCCGACCGGACCCGGAGGGCGGTTATGAGCTGGTAGCCGGACACAGGCGGCACAGAGCCAGTGAACTGGCAGAAAAGGAGACCATGCCGGTCATTGTTCGGGATTTGGATGATGATGCCGCTACAATCATTATGGTTGACAGCAATTTACAACGAGAAAGCCTGCTCCCCAGTGAAAGAGCATTTGCTTATAAAATGAAGCTGGATGCCATTAAGCACCAAGGAGCCAGGACGGATTTAACTTCGGCCCAAGTTGGGCCGAAGTTGACTGCGGCAGAAAAAATCGCGGAGAACAGTCCAGATAGCAAATCACAGATTAAGAGATTTATCCGTCTGACAGAGCTGATTCCTGAATTGATGGATATGGTGGATGAAAAGAAGATTGCCCTGAACCCTGCCTATGAGTTGTCCTTTCTCAAAAAGGAGGAACAGGTAGACCTGCTGGACGCGATGGACAGTGAACAGGCTACCCCTTCTCTTTCCCAAGCCCAGCGGCTCAAGAAATACAGCCAAGAGGGGCATCTGACCCTCGATATGATGCGTGTCATCATGGGTGAGGAAAAGAAAAGTGATCTGGACCGAGTGACATTTACCTCTGACACTTTGCGGAAGTATTTCCCCAAAAGCTACACGCCCCAGCGGATGCAGGAAACCATCATCAAGCTGCTGGAGGCATGGCAGAAAAAGCGTCAGAGAGACCAGGAACGATGAAAGGAGCCGCCTATGAGGGATATTTCAGCCCGTGAGCTGAAAGGACACAACATTCTCGCCGTAGAGAGGTTTTGGGATAACACGCGCTGGATGATTGAGTTTTCCGTCCTGCGTCCCAGCACTGCTTACGGAAGCCCCGGAGATGAAATGCGGTTGTTTTTGACTGAGGACGGGTATCAGACCGCCCTGCAAAGCCAGCAGCGCCGGGAGATCAAGATCAAGCGTTACGCTCGTGTGATTGAGGGACATATCCTCGATTTCAAACCGGGAAAACGCCGCCGCTCATAAACCCATACAACGAAAGGAAAGGAATGACTATGTGTACGGTAAAGGAAATTCAAGAAGCAATCCGGGAAGATTGCAGATCTCAGCATGACATGGATTCAACAGATATTGACCGCGTGATGCAAACACTTCCTTTCGCCCAGGAGGAGCCATTTACAGAGGTGCGTCCCCAAAAGCCACTGTTTTGGTTCTATGCAAGAAAATTTGAAAAGCGCTGAACACCGCAATTCTTTGAAATGAGGATTGCGGTTTTTTTGTACCCAAAATTCGGAAGGAGTGAGGTCGATGGCCGTTTTTCGCATTGAACGGACCCGTGATTATACCGTGATGAGCAATCATCATTTACGAAATGCAAACCTGTCGTTAAAAGCCAAGGGGCTGCTTTCCATGATGCTGTCTTTGCCAGAGGACTGGAACTACACCACCCGTGGCCTTGCAAAGATCTGTAAGGAGGGCGTGGATGCCATCGGTGCTGCCCTGCGTGAACTGGAAGGAGCCGGATATATCGTGCGCCATCAGAGACGCGATAAAAGTGGGCGGATCACAGATACCGAGTATGTCATCTATGAACAGCCCCAGCCAGATATGTCCCAGCCGGATACGGCTTCACCAGATACGGAAAACCCGGATATGGTAAAACCGGATACGGAAAAGCCCGCAGAATTAAATATAGAGAAATCAAATACAGAAAAATCAATTACTTATGGATCAAGTACCGATTCCATTCCCTTCCGGGAAACAGCGGCGGAAAGACCGCCGGAACGGAAAGGAAGGGATGCGATGTCTGTCACAGAGATAGAAAATTATCGGGAGTTGATTTTGGAGAATATCGAGTATGACTGCATGAAACAGCGTTATCCTCTCTACCTGGATGACCTGAATGAGATCGTAGAGCTGTTGGTCGAAACGGTCTGTGCCAAACGAAAGACCACCCGGATCTCTGGGGCAGACTTCCCTCACGAGATCGTGCGTTCCCGTTTTTTGAAACTGGACAGCTCCCACATCGAGTTTGTCATGGACTGTCTGCAAAAGAATACCACCCAGGTACGCAACATGAAGCAGTACCTGCTTGCGGTGCTGTTCAATGCGCCTACCACCATGAATAACCACTACACTTCACTGGTCAATCACGATATGCACGCAGGCGGCTGGTAAAGGCCGCCTTTTATCATGCCAAAGGAGGCACGACATGAACCAGATGGAAATTTTCAAAAACCCGGAGTTTGGCAGTATCCGTGTCATTGAGGAAAACGGCAAATACTTGTTCAGCGGAACGGATGTGGCTGCTGCGCTGGGGTACAGTAATCCCCGCGATGCAATTATCCGCCATTGTAGGTATGTCGTGAAACGCGACGCACCTCACCCACAAAGCCCCGACCGCAAAATCAGTATGACTTTTATCCCAGAAGGCGATTTGTACCGCCTAATCGTTCACAGCAAATTGCCATCGGCAGAACGGTTTGAACGGTGGGTGTTCGATGAGGTCCTGCCTACCATTCGCAAGCACGGGGCCTATCTCACGAAAGAGAAGCTGTGGGAGGTTGCCACTTCCCCGGAAGCTCTGATGAAGCTCTGCTCAGACTTGCTGGCTGAGCGTGAAGCGAATATTTCTCTGCGTAAGGAAAATGCACAGCTGGAGGGCAAAGCCGCTTTCTATGACCTGTTCATCGACTTAAAGCACAGCACCAATCTCAGGACTACCGCCAAAGAGTTGGATGTCCCAGAGCGCCGGTTTGTCCGGTTTCTGATAGAACGGCGGTTTGTGTACCGCACGGCATCCGGCAATGTGCTGCCTTATGCCAATGTGAAAAATGCAGGACTGTTTTGCGTTAAAGACTACTGCAACCACGGTCATACCGGTTCCTACACGCTGGTCACGCCCCAGGGAAAGCTCTACTTTGCCCAGCTGCGGGAGATGATCTTGCTGGTCTCATAAGAACGGAAAGAAAGTGGGTTTTATGCAGGAAGGCAAAACAATCGGTCAGCTGATGGAGGAAATGCGCCAGAAAGCCGGGGCGCAGAACTATCACGGCCATGACTACATGGATCTCCAGCGGTTTGCGGAGAACACCCGGCACATGATTATTTTTGATGTGCTGACGCATGATTCCCCGGTGGGCTGGAAAGGAGAACGCACCCGCCTGTTTTTGTCAGAGATAGGCTATGAAAAAGCTCTGGACAGTCAGGCAAAGGGGCAGATCAAGATTCTCAGCCATGCAAAGGTCAGAAATGGAGATTTGTTTTATGACCACAAAGAACAGATACGATAGGAGGAATCCGATATGAATGAGGAAAAGAAAGTACCCTTTAAGTGGGAATATGGGGAAGAAACCATATCGCTGCAACTTGGGATGTATGCGAATAATCAGCGGCTTTATATCGGCATGATTACCCATACAGAAGATGGGGAGGAACCGTTTGCAGATATGACGGTGAACCTTCCGGGGTATTCCCTGGACCCCGGAGAGGCGTTTATTTCCGGTGACATCAGCAAGGACCTGCTGCGATTCATCAAAGAGAACAAATTGGGGAAGGTGCTTCCCTACCAGGTGCAGTCCGGTTATGGAAAATATTCTGCCGTTGCCTTTGATCTGGAGAAGTTGAAGGCATTTGACCCCAAAGGTGTGGCTGAGTTTCGGAAAGAGTGGAATCTGCCGGATAAGAAGCCGGTAAAGAAAAAGAGCCGCGGGATGGAGCGATGAAGAAATATTTTCTCCGGAGGCTGGTGGTTCCGCCTTAGAAATAAATGCACCACCCCTGCACATTTTGTGGAAAGGAGGCGATGAAAATGCAGGAAGAAGTGGAAAACAGGACTTTAACGCTGGTTGTCAGTGGAACAAAGTTCACCGGCAGGCTGCTCAAAGCCGCCATCAGCAAGTACATGGCCCACTGCAAGGAAAAGAAGCTGCAAAAGCAAAGAAGCCGTGACGCTCCTGTGACACCCCACGGCAAACAGACCGTCAAGCAGCTCATTGGTCAGAATCAGGGGATCTCCAATATCGAGATCACAGACCCTTCCATCAAGGAATTTGAGAAGATCGCCCGGAAATATGGTGTGGATTATGCGGTGAAGAAAGACCGCAGCAGCTCCCCGCCCAAGTACCTGATCTTTTTCAAAGGCCGTGACGCCGATGCGCTGACCGCTGCATTTACCGAGTACACCAGCAAAAAGGTCAAGAAGGCCGAGAAAACGGAACGCCCGTCTGTGCTGGCAAAACTCAGTCAGTTCAAAGAGATGGTCAAAAATGCCGTGGTGGACCGCACCAAGCGAAAGGAGCTGGAACGATGAAAAAGCAGCTTGACATCAAAAAGCTCGTTTTGCTGAACCTGCCCTATCTCCTGATGGGGCTGTTTGCTACCAACTTCGGGGAGGCATGGCGGCTGGCACAGGGGGCAAATGCTTCAGAGAAATTCCTTTCCCTGTTTGCTGTCCTGCCTGGAGCGCTGCAAAGTTTCTGGCCCAGCCTGCACCCGTTGGATCTGCTGGTGGGGCTGTGCTGCGGTGCTGGCCTGCGTCTGGCGGTGTATCTCAAAAGTAAAAACGCCAAGAAGTACCGTCATGGCATGGAGTATGGTTCTGCCCGTTGGGGAACCAGTGAGGATATTGCTCCCTACATCGACCCGGTGTTCCAGAACAATGTCATTCTCACAAAAACCGAAAGCCTGACCATGAACAGCCGCCCCAAGGACCCAAAGACCGCCAGAAACAAAAATGTGCTGGTGATCGGCGGCTCCGGTTCCGGTAAGACCCGTTTCTGGCTCAAACCAAATCTGATGCAGATGCACAGTTCTTATGTGGTCACAGACCCGAAGGGAACCATTTTGGTGGAGTGCGGGAAAATGCTCCAAAGGGGCGCACCCAAACTGGGAAAGGACGGAAAGCCCATGAAGGATAAGCACGGCAAGGTCATTTATGAGCCGTACCGCATCAAGGTTCTAAATACCATCAACTTCCGAAAATCAATGCACTATAACCCTTTCGCCTATATCCATAGCGAAAAGGACATCTTGAAGCTGGTCACAACGCTGATCGCCAATACCAAAGGCGAAGGCAAGGCCGGGGACGATTTTTGGGTCAAAGCAGAGACCTTGCTGTATTGCGCGCTGATTGGGTATATCCACTATGAGGCTCCGGTAGAGGAGCAGAATTTCTCTACCCTCATCGAGTTCATCAACGCCATGGAGGTTCGGGAGGATGACGAGGAGTTCAAAAACCCGGTAGACCTGATGTTTGATGCACTGGAATCGGAAAAGCCAAACCACTTCGCAGTGCGGCAGTATAAGAAATATAAGCTGGCAGCCGGCAAAACCGCTAAGTCGATTTTGATTTCCTGCGGTGCGCGTCTGGCCGTATTTGATATTGCGGAGCTGCGCGAGGTTACATCCTACGATGAGTTGGAACTGGATACTCTGGGAGACCAGAAAACTGCTCTGTTCCTCATTATGAGTGATACAGATGATAGCTTTAACTTCCTGATCTCCATGTGTTATACCCAGCTGTTTAACCTGCTCTGCGAAAAAGCCGACGATGTGTATGGCGGCAGGCTCCCAGTCCATGTGCGCTGTCTCATTGACGAGTGCGCCAACATCGGGCAGATTCCGAAGCTGGAAAAGTTGGTGGCCACGATCCGAAGCCGTGAGATCTCAGCCTGTCTGGTGTTGCAGGCGCAGAGTCAGCTCAAGGCGATTTATAAGGATAACGCAGATACCATTATCGGAAACATGGATACTTCCATCTTTCTGGGCGGTAAGGAGCCGACCACTCTCAAGGAGCTGGCCGCCGTGCTGGGTAAGGAAACCATCGACACCTACAACACCGGAGAGAGCCGTGGGAGGGAAACATCCCATTCACTCAACTATCAAAAATTGGGGAAAGAGCTGATGAGCCAGGATGAGCTTGCTGTTATGGATGGCGGCAAGTGTATCCTCCAGCTGCGCGGTGTGCGTCCTTTCCTTTCGGATAAGTACGACATCACCAAGCACCCCAATTTCAAGTACACTGCCGACGCGGATGACAAGAACGCTTTTGATATTGAAGCATTCTTGTCCGCAAGGCTGAAACTCAAGCCCAATGAGGTCTGCGATGTATATGAAGTAGACACAAAGGGCGCTTAATTTCGTTCCGCTTTAGAAGGGAGTGATCTTATCTATTCGCCGCACCTGCCCTCTATGGGCCATTGGCGTACAAAGCGGACAATCGCGAGAAAAAATAATGAAAAAGGAGGACAGCCGGAATCATGCCCCCGGAAACCGGGCGGCAGATTGTTCCGGCTTTTGTATGCCTATGAAACATGACAAACCTATTTTTTAATCAGATTCCGGCTAACAAACTATATGGCATTTTTTGAACAGGCAATCACCGTTCTTCAGACCCTCGTTATCGCGCTCGGTGCCGGTCTCGGTATCTGGGGCGTTATCAACCTGCTGGAAGGTTACGGCAACGACAACCCCGGCGCCAAGAGCCAGGGCATGAAGCAGCTCATGGCCGGTGCTGGTGTAGCCGTGGTAGGCATGGTCCTTGTACCTCTGCTCTCCGGGCTTTTCTCTGTCTAAGCGTCTCCGTATGAAATCCTTGCCGCTCCCGCAGTTTTGCGGGGGCGGCGGAAAGGAGGTTGACACCGTATGGATTTCTTACTTGAAGCCCTGACAAATTGGCTGAAAGAAATGCTGGTGGGAGGCATTATGAGCAACCTTTCGGGGATGTTTGACAGTGTAAATCAGCAGGTCGCGGATATATCCGTACATGTAGGTCAGACCCCACAGGGATGGAATGGCAGTATTTTCAATATGATTGAGAATCTGTCAAACTCCATCATGGTGCCGATTGCAGGTGTGATCCTGGCTATCGTGATGACCGTAGACCTGATCCAGATGATTGCAGACAAGAACAACCTGCATGATGTGGATACCTGGATGATTTTTAAGTGGGTGTTCAAATCAGCTGCCGCCATTCTCATTGTCACAAACACATGGAATATCGTGATGGGCGTCTTTGATATGGCGCAGAGCGTGGTGGCGCAGGCGGCGGGGATTATCAATTCGGATGCGTCCATTGACATTTCCTCAGTTATGACCGACCTGGAACCGAGGCTGATGGAAATGGATCTGGGACCGCTGTTCGGACTGTGGTTCCAATCCCTCTTTATTGGCATTACTATGTGGGCGTTATATATCTGTATCTTTATCGTTATTTATGGCCGTATGATCGAGATCTACCTTGTAACTTCGGTGGCTCCCGTTCCAATGGCTGCAATGATGGGTAAAGAATGGGGCGGTATGGGACAGAATTACCTCCGATCCCTGCTGGCGCTGGGCTTTCAGGCGTTTCTCATTATCGTCTGCGTGGCAATTTATGCTGTGCTGGTGCAGAACATCGCTCTGGAAGATGACATCATCATGGCAATCTGGAGCTGCGTGGGCTACACCGTACTGCTGTGCTTTACACTGTTCAAAACCGGCAGCCTCGCAAAATCAGTCTTTCAGGCGCATTAAAACGGAAGGAGGTTTCCACATTGGCTTATGTACCCGTACCCAAGGACTTAACAAAAGTCAAAACAAAGGTCATGTTCAATCTGACCAAGCGACAGCTTATCTGTTTTACGGGCGGAGCGCTTATTGGCGTACCGCTTTTCTTTTTGCTCAGAAAACCTACCGGAAACAGTGTAGCGGCTATGTGTATGATGCTGGTTATGCTGCCCTTCTTTATGCTGGCTATGTACGAAAAGCATGGACAGCCCCTTGAAAAGATCGTGGGCAACATTCTCAAAGTAGCTGTGATCCGTCCCAAGCAGCGTCCCTACCAGACCAATAACTTTTATGCCGTATTAAAGCGGCAGGAAATGCTCGATAAGGAGGTGTATGACATTGTTCACCGCAATAAAAAAATGGCTGCATCGGATGTTCGGGAAAACCGAGGAAAAAACTGTGCAGCCGGTAAAGACAAAGAAAAAGCTGTCCCGCGCCGATAAGAAGCAGATCGAAGCGGCCATTGCCCGCGCCAACCGCACGGACAAAAAAGGAAAATCTGCGCAGGACAGTATCCCTTATGAACGGATGTGGCCGGACGGAATCTGCCGCATATCGGACAGCCACTACACAAAGACCATTCAGTTTCAGGACATCAACTATCAGCTCTCCCAAAACGAAGATAAGACGGCAATCTTTGAGGGTTGGTGTGATTTCCTCAATTATTTTGACAGCTCGATTCATTTCCAGCTGTCTTTTTTGAACCTTGCGGCATCGGAGGAGACCTTTGCTAACTCCATTTCCATCCCGCCCCAGAGGGATGCCTTTGACAGTATCCGCGAGGAATACACCACAATGCTGCAAAATCAGCTGGCCAGAGGTAACAACGGTCTCATCAAGACCAAATACCTGACTTTTGGTATCGACGCAGACAGCATCAAAGCCGCCAAGCCCCGTCTGGAGCGTATTGAGACCGATATACTTAATAACTTCAAGCGTCTTGGTGTAGCTGCCAGAACGCTGGACGGTAAAGAAAGGCTTTCTCAGCTTCATGCAGTATTCCACATGGACGAACAGCTCCCATTTCAGTTTGAATGGGACTGGCTGGCCCCTTCCGGTCTGTCCACAAAGGATTTTATTGCACCAAGCTCCTTTGAGTTCCGCACCGGCAAGCAGTTCCGTATGGGCAAGAAATACGGGGCTGTTTCTTTTTTGCAGATTCTCGCACCGGAGCTGAATGACCGTCTGTTGGCTGATTTTTTGGATATGGAAAGCTCGCTCATTGTGAGTATGCACATTCAGTCGGTGGATCAGGTGAAAGCCATTAAGACGGTAAAGCGCAAGATTACCGACCTGGACCGCAGTAAGATCGAGGAACAGAAAAAAGCAGTTCGTGCCGGATACGACATGGACATCATTCCATCCGACCTTGCTACCTACGGCAGTGAAGCGAAAAAACTCTTGCAGGATTTGCAGAGCCGCAACGAGAGAATGTTCCTTTTGACCTTTCTGGTGCTGAACACAGCGGACAATCCCCGTCAGCTTGGCAACAACATTTTCCAGGCAGGCTCCATTGCCCAGAAGTATAACTGTCAGCTGACCAGGCTGGACTTCCAGCAGGAAGAAGGGCTGATGAGCTGTCTGCCCCTGGGACTCAATCAGATCGAGATCCAGCGAGGACTGACCACCAGTTCTACGGCCATCTTTGTACCGTTCACCACACAGGAATTATTCCAGAACGGCAAAGAAGCTCTGTACTACGGCATCAACGCCCTGTCCAACAACCTCATCATGGTGGATCGAAAGCTGCTGAAAAACCCCAACGGCTTGATTTTGGGTACGCCGGGTTCCGGTAAGTCCTTCAGCGCAAAACGAGAAATCGCCAACTGCTTTTTGCTTACCAGCGATGATGTCATTATCTGTGACCCGGAAGCGGAGTACGCACCTCTTGTTGAGCGTCTGCATGGGCAGGTCATCAAGATCTCGCCTACCTCCACCAACTACATCAATCCGATGGACCTGAACCTGGACTACTCGGATGATGAAAGCCCGCTGTCCCTCAAATCTGATTTTATCCTCAGCTTGTGTGAGCTGATCGTGGGCGGTAAGGAGGGCTTACAGCCGGTGCAGAAAACCATCATCGACCGCTGTGTGCGTCTGGTCTATCAGACTTACCTCAATGACCCGCGCCCGGAGAATATGCCCATACTGGAGGATCTGTATAACCTGCTCCGGGAACAGGAGGAAAAGGAAGCCCAGTATATCGCTACGGCCCTTGAAATCTATGTAACCGGCTCCCTCAATGTGTTCAACCACCAGAGCAATGTGGACATCAACAACCGCATTGTCTGCTATGACATCAAGGAGCTGGGCAAGCAGCTGAAAAAGATTGGTATGCTGGTGGTGCAGGATCAGGTGTGGAACCGCGTTACCATCAACCGCGCTGCTCACAAGTCCACCCGCTACTACATCGACGAGATGCACCTGCTTTTGAAGGAGGAACAGACCGCTGCCTATACAGTAGAAATCTGGAAGCGATTCCGTAAATGGGGCGGTATTCCGACAGGTATTACCCAGAATGTCAAAGACCTTTTGAGCAGCCGCGAGGTAGAGAACATCTTTGAAAACTCCGACTTCGTGTATATGCTCAACCAGGCAGGCGGAGACCGTCAGATCCTCGCCAAGCAGCTGGGCATTTCCACGCACCAGCTTAGCTATGTGACACACTCCGGTGAGGGTGAGGGCCTGCTGTTCTATGGTTCCACGATCCTGCCTTTCGTGGATCACTTCCCGAAGAACACCGAACTTTACCGCATTATGACCACCAAACCTCAAGAATTGAAAAAGGAGGATGAATGATTATGAACCCCAACATTTTGAATAAAAACCCGCTGATGTTTTTTGACAGGGCGGTAAATGCCCAGCGCAGCCAGCTGCTTACGGTCATGGCCGATGCGGTAAGTGAGTGCCGCACGGCGGCAGATCAGGTAGCCGAACTGAATGAGACCGGTCAGGTGGGGCTTCTCCGTCTGGCAGAGGTCTGGAGCGCCATTCGTGCTAAAGAAGGTATGGGCGGCCTGATTCTGGAAGGAACAGAGGCGAAGATCCTGTCCGATGTGGTGGCACAGTTTTATGCCTACCTGTCCGGCTGTATGTTCAACGATCCTGTGGGAATGGCCATTTATGCAGAGCTGCACTACATGATGTCCTCCCTCATGCTGGGAGAATGGTTTGAATAAAGAGCCGCGCCTGCGCTTTACTGATGAGGAACGGTCTGATCCTGCACTGGAAAAGCCGATCCGTAAAGCGGAGAAAGCTGCGGCCAGAGCAGATAAGGCGCAGGCCAATATCCCAAAGAAAAAGGTCAGGCAGACGGTCATTGACCCGGATACCGGAAAAAAGACCTCGAAGCTGACCTTTGAGGACAAGAAAAAGCCACCTTCCAAAGTTTCTCAAGGAGTCAGGGAAGCTCCCGTCCATCTGGTTGCGGGCAAGCTCCACAAAGAGATCCGGGAAACAGAGCAGGACAATGTGGGCGTGGAAAGCGCCCACAAGTCCGAGGAGGCGGTGGAGACCGGCGCTTATCTGGTGCGGGAGGGCTATCGCAGCCACAAGCTGAAGCCGTACCGCAAAGCAGCCCAGGCAGAGCGTCAACTGGAAAAGGCAAATGTAAATGTTCTGTACCAGAAATCTTTGCAGGAAAATCCCCAGTTTGCCAGCAACCCTCTTTCCCGCTGGCAGCAAAAGCAGGCCATTAAAAAGCAGTATGCCGCCGCCAAACACGCCGGTCAGACTGCCGGAAATACCGCCCAGGCTGCGTCCAAAACCGGAAAAGCCGCAAGGACGGTAAAAGAAAAGGCACAGCAGGCTGGGGCGTTCGTTATGCGCCACAAGAAGGGTTTCCTGATGGCAGGGGTTTTGTTCCTCATTACCTGTATGCTGATGAATACCATGTCCTCCTGCTCCATGATGGCGCAGAGCATCGGTTCCGTTCTCTCCGGCACCACTTATCCGTCGGATGAACCGGAAATGCTGGCAGTGGAGGCAGATTATGCAGCCAGAGAAGTCCAGTTGCAGGAGGAAATCGACAACATTGAAAGCAGCCACCCAGGGTATGACGAGTATCGCTATGACCTTGGTATGATCGGCCATGACCCTCATGAGCTGGCAGCATTTCTGTCTGCCGTCTTGCAAGGTTACACCCGGCAGAGCGCTCAGGCAGAGCTGGCGCGTGTGTTTGCAGCACAGTATCAGCTGACGCTTACTGAGGAAGTGGAGATCCGCTACCGCACGGAGACCTCCACCGACCCGGAGACCGGCGAGACCACCTCGGAAGAAGTCCCCTATGAGTATTACATTTTGAATGTGAAACTCACCAGCAAGCCCATTTCCGCTGTGGCGTCGGAGTTACTGACCCCGGAGCAGATGGAAATGTATCAGGTTTACCGGCAGACCATGGGCAATAAGCCGCTGTTGTTTGGCGGTGGTTCCCCTGACATGAGCAATTCCGAGGACTTGACCGGTGTGCAGTTCGTAAATGGAACCCGTCCCGGAAATCCGCAGCTGGTGGAGCTGGCCAAGCGTCAGGTCGGCAATGTGGGCGGCTATCCTTATTGGAGCTGGTATGGCTTTGACAGCCGCGTGGAGTGGTGCGCCTGCTTTGTATCCTGGTGTTATAACCAGGCTGGAAAAAGTGAGCCGCGTTTTGCTGGCTGTGAGTGGCAAGGTGTTCCGTGGTTCCAGTCTCATGGACAATGGGGTGCAAGAGGCTATAACAATCTGGCTCCCGGAGATGCAATTTTCTTTGATTGGGATTTGGATGGGACAGCAGACCATGTGGGTATCGTGATCGGTACGGATGGCAGCCGCGTTTATACCGTGGAGGGAAATTCCGGCGATGCCTGCAAGATCAAAAGTTATGACCTGAATTATCAAAGCATTAAAGGCTATGGTCTGATGAACTGGTAACAGACTTTGTGGAAAGGAGTGAACGGTTATGGCAAAAAACAAAATTGAACGTATCGACCAGGAAATTGAGAAAACCCGTGAGAAGATTGCGGAATATCAGGAAAAGCTCAAGACCCTGGAAGCACAGAAAACGGAGGCAGAGAATCTGGAAATCGTTCAGATGGTTCGTGCGCTACGCATGACTCCAGCACAGCTGAACGCTATGCTTTCCGGTGGAATGAACCACGGCAGAGATACAGCACTGTCGGAATCAAATAATCAGGAGGCTACCGCTTATGAAGAATAAAAGAATTTGCAAAACACTTTCCGCCCTTTGCCTGACAATGGTTGTGGCATTTGGCTTTACGATCCCTGCTTTCGCACAGGGGTCAGAACAGGCTCCGGCGGCACCGGCAGAGGATTCTACCAATGACAGCAATGTGATTGTGGAAGAAACAGAACCGGCACCGGCACTTACACCAGATGGCAATGCCGCTCTGGTGGATGATTTTGGTGGCAATAAGCAGCTCATTACCGTTACCACCAAGGCTGGCAACTATTTTTACATTTTGATCGACAGGGCTAATGAGGATAAAAAGACTGCTGTTCACTTTCTGAACCAGGTGGATGAAGCGGATTTGATGGCACTGATGGAAGATGAAAATGTCAAAGAGGAGCCGGCTGCTGTGTGTAGCTGTTCAGCAAAATGTGAAGCAGGGGCAGTCAATACGGCCTGCCCGGTCTGCGCAACTGATAAGAGTAAATGTACGGGCAAAGCACCGGAACCTCCGGCAGAAACATCGGAGCCGGAAAAAGAGAAGCCTGCCGGATTGAACCCGGCTGCGATAGTCCTTTTGCTGGCTCTGCTGGGAGGCGGTGGCGTATTTGCCTACTTGAAGCTCGTTAAGAACAAGCCTAAGACCAAGGGCAATGACAGTCTGGACGATTATGATTATGGAGAGGAAGATTCCGAGGAATGGGAAACCGAGGATGAGGAGTCGGACGAACCGGATGCTGACGGGGGCAGCACAGAAGAAGATGATGAGGACAGTGTGAAATGACCCGTTTCACAGACAGTCCCTATGAACGCATGATGACACGCAGGCCGGAGGGCGGGAAGGAAACTTCCCGTCCTCCTTCTTTACCCCACAGCCACCCCTGCTATGGTTGCGGGAATTATGGAAGACCCTGCGTAGGTATCTGTCACCGGGAAATGTCCCGATGGCTCAAAGAGAGGAGGAACCATCATGGCTCAACATAAATTGGTAATTGCCGAAAAACCATCAGTTGCCCAGAATTTGGCGGCGGTGATCGGCGCAACCGTCCGTAAGGACGGGTATCTGGAGGGTAACAGCTGGCGTGTCAGCTGGTGCGTGGGCCACCTGGCCGGTCTTGCGGATGCAGACAGCTATGACCCCAAGTATGCCAAGTGGCGATATGATGATCTGCCTATCCTGCCGGAACATTGGCAGATGGTGGTAGGAAAAGATAAGAAAAAGCAGTTTGATATTCTCAAAAAGCTGATGAATGCCCCGGATGTGACGGAAGTGGTAAATGCCTGTGATGCCGGACGCGAGGGCGAGATGATCTTCCGTAGCGTCTATGAGCTGGCAGGTTGCAAGAAGCCGATGAAAAGGCTCTGGATTTCTTCGATGGAGGACTCCGCCATAAGGGAAGGCTTTACAAACCTGCGCCCCGGTGCGGACTATGACGGACTTCGGGATGCTGCCCTCTGCCGTGCCAAGGCCGACTGGCTGGTGGGAATCAATGCGACAAGGCTTTTTTCCGTGCTGTATCACCGAACCCTCAACATCGGGCGCGTGATGTCCCCGACGCTGGCGCTTATTGTTCAGCGAGAAGCTGAGATCGACACCTTTCAGCCGGTTCCCTTTTATACCGTGGCGCTGGAGCTGCCCGGTCTTACCGTATCTGGGGAGCGCATGGCGGATAAGGCCGCTGCTGAGCAGCTGAAAGAAACCTGTCAGGGTGCAGCTGTCACGATCAAAAAGGTGGAGTGCAAGGAAAAGTCTGAAAAGCCGCCTGCCCTCTATGACCTGACTACTCTGCAAAGAGATGCCAACCGCCTGCTTGGATTTACAGCCCAGCAGACCCTGGACTATCTGCAAAGTCTGTATGAAAAGAAGCTCTGCACCTATCCCCGTACTGACAGCCGCTATCTGACCAGTGATATGGCAGACAGCCTGCCGGTGCTGGTCAATCTGGTTGCCAACGCTATGCCGTTTCGCAAAGGGATCGCCATTACCTGTGATCCGCAGACGGTCATCAACGATAAGAAAGTAACTGACCACCACGCAGTAATCCCTACCAGAAATCTCAAGGATGCAGACCTTTCTGCCCTTCCTGCGGGAGAAAAAGCGGTGCTGGAGCTGGTGGCTCTGCGTCTGCTGTGCGCCGTAGCCCAGCCCCATATCTATTCGGAAACTGTTGTGATTGCAGCGTGTGCCGGTGGAGAGTTTACCGCCAAAGGAAAAACGGTGAAGCACCCCGGATGGAAAGCACTGGAGGACGCTTACCGTGCCAAAATGAAGGATGCAGAGCCGAAAAAAGAGGGCGCAGAGAAAGCTCTGCCGGAGCTGACCGAAGGACAGACCCTTTCGGTTGCTGCGGCAATCGTCAAAGAAGGTAAAAGCAGTCCACCTCAGCACTTTACGGAGGATACCTTGTTGTCCGCAATGGAGACTGCCGGAAAAGAGAATATGCCGGAGGAAGCCGAGCGAAAAGGTCTGGGGACACCGGCCACCCGTGCCGGTATTTTGGAAAAGCTGGTATCTGCCGGTTTTCTGGAACGAAAAAAGAGCAGGAAAACGGTACAGCTTCTTCCTTCCCACGATGCAGTATCCCTTATCACGGTCCTGCCGGAACAACTGCAATCGCCGCTTCTGACTGCCGAGTGGGAGTATCGCCTGGGCGAGATCGAGCGCGGGCAGCTTGCCCCAGAGGGGTTTCTGGACGGGATCAGCACCATGCTGAAAGACTTGGTGGGAACTTATCAGGTCATCAAGGGAACCGAGTACCTGTTCACTCCGCCCCGTGAGGTGGTGGGCAAATGCCCTCGCTGCGGCGGTGAAGTTGCAGAACTGCAAAAAGGCTTCTTCTGTCAGAATGATTCTTGCAAATTTGCAATCTGGAAAAACAACAAATGGTGGGCTGCCAAGAAAAAACAGCCGACCAAAGCTGTGGTGTCTGCGCTGCTGAACGATGGCTGTGTCCGTGTGACGGGGCTATATTCGGAGAAAACCGGCAAGACCTACGATGCCACTGTGGTTTTGGAGGACGATGGACAGTATGCCAACTTCAAGCTGGAATTTGACCAGTGGAAAGGAGGCAGCCGATGAAGCTCTCTTTAGTGGAACGGGAAACCATTCTCCTCTATAACCAGGCAGAACCAATGGCTGAGGTCTATACCCACGATCCCCGTCTGATGGAGAAGCTGGAACTGCTGGCAAAAAAGCACCCCGACCAGATCACCCGAAAGGACGCCCATAACTTTACCGTCCCCAAGCGGTGTGTATCAGTCCGGGAGCCATACAGCGCCGAGCGTCGCAAAGCTGCCAGTGAGCGTGCGAAAGCCGCCGGATACCAGCCCCCTGTGAAAAAGTCCGGTAGTTAAAGGCACATGGCAGAGAATGTATTTGAAGCGGTCAAGCAGTCGGTCAGCACCAGAGAAGCGGCAAAGTTTTACGGGATAAAAGTCAGTCGAACTGGTATGGCCTGCTGTCCTTTTCACGATGATAAGAACCCCAGCATGAAGGTAGACCAGCGGTTCCACTGCTTTGGCTGCGGTGCAGATGGGGATGTGATCGACTTTACCGCAAAGCTCTTTAACCTCTCCCCAAAAGAAGCGGCGGAGAAACTGGCACAGGACTTTGGCCTGATCTATGACAGTCAGGCCCCGCCCCGCAGGAGATATGTCCGGCAAAAAACCGAGGCACAGAAGTTTCGGGAGGATCGACAGCGCTGTTATCGCGTACTGTCCGATTACTACTATCTGCTGAAAAAATGGGAAGCCGACCGTTCTCCCAGGACACCGGAGGAAGAACCGCACCCCCGTTTTGTGGAAGCAATCCAGAAGAAAGCCTATGTAGAATACCTGCTGGACCTTTTCCTTTATGAAAGTGAAGAAGAACAAAAGGCATGGATTGCAGAACACACAGCAGAAATCACACACTTGGAAAGGAGATTGAAAATCATGGCTGAGAACAAACCCACCAACCGAGAACGGCTAAGGGAAATCACAGATGGCATCGAGCAGGGCATCAAAGAACTGTTTGAAAGCGAAAAGTATATGCGTTATCTGTCCGTCATGTCCCGATTTCACCGCTATTCGGTAAACAACACCATGCTCATCTATATGCAGAAGCCGGACGCCACTTTGGTAGCCGGATACAATAAGTGGAAAGACCAGTTTGAGCGTCATGTAAAAAAGGGCGAGCATGGCATTACCATCATCGCTCCCACACCGTATAAGAAGAAAATCGAGGAGCAGAAGCTGGACCCGGATACCAAGGCTCCGATTTTGGATAAAGACGGAAAGATCGTTACAGAGGAAAAAGAAATCGAGATCCCCATGTTTCGCCCGGTCAAGGTTTTTGATGTGAGTCAGACCGACGGGAAACCTTTGCCGGAGCTTGCTTCCTCCCTTTCCGGCAATGTGCCAAATTATGAGGCATTCATGGAGGCCCTGCGCCGCAGCGCACCGGTGCCGATTACTTTTGAAGCAATGGCTGCTGATACGGACGGCTATTTTTCTGCTGATCATCAGAAAATTGCCATTCGTCAGGGCATGAGTGAGGTGCAGACAGTTTCGGCCACGGTTCATGAGATTGCCCACAGCAAGCTCCATGACCCTAAAAAATATGAAATGCTACCGTCATGGAAGGTTGTGCAGGAGAGTGAAGGTGGAACCAAACATGATTTCAAGTTGGATTTTGCCACAGAAAAAGAAGCCGAACAGTTTGCTTCTGATATGGATTGGCGTTATGTGGACGAAAATCAGTTTGAATGGCGTCTTGCAGTTGAGGAAGATGCAACCGCAGAAAAACAGGCAATCAAAAACCGTCACACGGAAGAAGTGGAGGCTGAAAGCATCTCCTATGCAGTCTGCAAATATTTTGGCATCGAGACAGGAGAAAACAGCTTTGGCTATATTGCAAGCTGGAGCCAGGGCAAAGAGCTGAAAGAGCTGAGAGCCAGTTTGGAGACCATCAACAAAACCTCCGGCACTTTGATCTCCGACATTGAGCACCACTATAAGGAAATCTGCAAAGAGCGCGGAATCGACCCTCATGCAAAGGTAGAGCCGGAACCCGCCCCGATAGAGCAGCCAGAAGATGCCGCTAAGGTATCTGATAGACAGCAGACCGGCGATCTGACCTACTATGTAGCAGAGTGCATGGAATTTCCAAACCTCGGAGAATACCACGATAACCTGTCTTTGGAGGAAGCAATCCGCATTTATCAGGAGATTCCGGCAGAACGAATGAACGGGATCAAGGGCATTGGTTTTGAGCTGAAAGACGGAAGCGACTATGAAGGACCTTTTCCGATTTTGACCGGCCAGACCATTGACCTGGACAGCATCCAGGCAATCGACTATTACCGTGATAATCCTCTGGTGCAAAAAGCGGTAAAGGAACTGGCTGCGGCAATGCCGGAAATGGAAGTGCTGGGGGCGGACGCCAACCAGCAGGAGGCTTTGTTTCTGATTGACGATGCCACCTATCTTCATATCCAATCCTGTGACAGCGGCTGGGACTATACCCTTTACGATGCCGCGTCCATGAAAGAGCTGGATGGTGGTCAGCTGGATATGCCGGAGATTTCCCGCATGAAGGCAGTTCTCCAGATTTGTGATGACAACGATTTGGGCAGAGACTCGGTAAAATACGCACCGTTGTCCATGATTGAGACCTTGCAGGAAGCTGCCTACCAGCAGATGCAGGCAGAGGCCAGTCAGATGGCTGCTTCTTCCCAGCTGCCGGAAGCACAGGAGCAGGCACTGGATGAATACCCCATGCCGGATGAGCAGGTCTCCACACCAGATATGCAGGAATACGGCTACTCCTATGATGGGATGCTCCCTGTTACCAGAGAACGGGCGCTGGAACTGGATGCCGCCGGTTTGACCGTCTATGTGCTGCATGAGGACAATACGGAGAGCATGGTGTTTGACCCGCAGGAAATCATGGATCATGGCGGTCTTTTTGGCGTGGACCGTGAGGAATGGGAGAAAAGCCCTCAGTTCCACGAAAAGGTCATGGAGCGTCAGGAACATCAGCAGGAACGGGAACAGGCATTTCTTGCTCAGAACAGAGATTGCTTTGCCATCTATCAGGTGAGCCGTGACGATCCGCAGAATGTGCGCTTTATGAATCTGGATTGGTTAAAGTCACATGACATTTCCATAGACCGCAGCAATTATGACCTCATTTACACAGCTCCTCTGAGGGAGTCTAGCACGGTACCGGAGCAGCTAGAAAAACTATATGAGCAGTTTAATCTGCAAAAGCCGGCGGATTTTCACAGTCCTTCTATGAGTGTTAGTGACATCGTTGCGATCAAGCAGGACGGTAAGGTATCCTGTCATTACTGTGACAGTGTTGGTTTTACCCAGATCCCCGGATTCCTGCCGGAAAATCCGCTGAAAAATGCGGAGATGGCCGTGGAGGACGATTACGGCATGATCGACGGTATCATCAACAATGGCGCAAAAGAGCCTACGGTGGCAGAGCTGGAACAGCAGGCCCGCAGCGGTCAGCCCATTTCCCTGATGGATCTGGCTGCCGCTGCCCATCGGGAGGAACGGGAAAAGAAAAAGTCCGTCATGGAGCAGCTGAAAAGCCAGCCCAAGGCAGAACACAAAAAGACAGCGCCCAAAAAGAGTGCGGAAAGGGAGATTTGATATGGGAAACTTTACTTTTGAGGAAATGAACCTGATGTGCATTTACAATACCGGTAGCCGCACCGGACTGATCGACAGCCTGCGTGAGATGCGCGGCGAGCTGGCCCCGGAGGAAACCGAGCTGCGGGAGTTGACAGACAGCGCACTGGGCAAGCTCCAGGCCATGAGTGATGCCGAGTTTGCCGAGCTGGAGTTGTATCCGGATTTTGACCAGTAAACACTATAATCGCAGGGATGGGGTGGCAATATGCCACCCCACCTTTTTACCCCAAAACTGAAAGGAGGACAGAACACTATGCCAACCAAAGCTGAACTATATGCACAGATGGCGGAGAAGGTAACAACGCAGCTCACGGGGAGCTGGCAGGAATGGGCAGGGTTTCTCACCACTGCTTCCCGACTTTACAAGTACCCGTTCCATGAGCAGTTGATGATCTACGCCCAGCGTCCGGACGCCACCGCCTGTGCAGAGTACGATTTGTGGAATGAAAAGATGGGCCGGTATGTAAGGCGCGGCTCCAAGGGAATTGCTCTGGTGGACGATTCCGGGGACAGGCCCCGCCTGCGCTATGTTTTTGATATTTCTGACACCGGAACCCGTGAACATTCCCGCACTCCCTGGTTGTGGCAGCTGGAGGAGCGCCATCTGGATTCCGTGCAGGCCATGCTTGAGCGCACCTATGATGTTTCCGGTGATGACCTTGCCGGACAGCTCACCGAGGTAGCCGGAAAACTGGCTGAGGAATACTGGACGGAGCATCAGCAGGACTTCTTCTATATCGTTGACGGTTCCTTTTTGGAGGAATATGATGAGTTTAACATCGGAGTACAGTTCAAGGCAGCAGCCACCGTCAGTATCACTTACGCTTTGATGTCCCGCTGTGGACTGAAGCCGGAACGCTACTTCGACCACGAAGATTTCATGGCGATCTTTGATTTCAATACCCCGGCAACTATCGGGGCGCTGGGAACAGCGGTCAGTCAGATTAACCAGCAGGTGCTGCGGCAGATCGGCGTCACCGTCCGAAATGCAGAGCGCGAAACCAACCAAGAAAGGAGCAAACAAAATGAACAATCCCATGACCTATATCCAGAACGGAGACTATCTGATTCCCGACCTGAAGCTGAGCCAGCAGCCGGAGAAACCCTTGGGCAAGTACGGAAGGATGAGGAAAACCTACCTGAAGGAACACCGTCCCATCCTCTACAACCAGATGCTGCTGAGCGAGAAGTTGTACCAGCACCTTCTGGAGATCGACGAGACCGCCCAGAGCAGACTGGAGCAGATGATGCCCCAGCTGGCGAAAGAAGCGGGAGCCACCGAGGAACTGAAAGCCAGCGATCCCATGAAGTGGGTGGGGCTGATGAACACCTGCAAAGCTCAGGCCGAGGAAATCCTGATGGCGGAGCTTATCAACAGCTGACTCTAAACCTATTCCTCTCCGAAGCGGAACAGATCCAATCCATAGATGAAGCAGAGAATGTAGCGCATACATCCTCTGCTTTTTCTTTTGCCCAAAATGACATCGACCATGTGCTGCGTTTGGGCGGCAATACAGACCGTCAAAGGGAGCGTGTGGTTGCAGCCTTTGAAAAGCAGAAAACCACCGCTGAGATTGCCGAGATACTGAAAACGCTGTACCACGGCGGCAATGGCCTTGGCAGTGTGAGCGCATGGTATGCCGAGGATGGTATCCATCTTTCACATGGGAAGTCTGTCCGTTATGACAGGTCTGCCCAGGTCATTTCCTGGGAGAGCGCCGCAGAGCGTATCGGGGAGCTTTTGGAGAGCGGCCAGTTTGCCTCCAATGTGGAGCTTGCAGAAGTGGCAGGCTATGAACGCTCCCTCCTTGCAGAAAAGCTCTGGTATCTGTATCACGATCTCAGTGAGGGTGCCAGAGAAGCCGGATATTTGTCCTGCCTGTCAGAGATCAAAGGCAATGGTTTCCCGGAGGAGACTCGCCGCCTGACGGAGCAGCTGAGTGACCCGGCTTTCCGCCAGACACTCAAGGAAGAATACGCCGCCTTCTGGACTGCCTATCAGCAGGACCGTGATCTGTTGCGTTTTCACTATCACAGACCAAGGGAGATCTGGGAGAACCTGAAGGACCTTGACCTGCCACGCAGGACCTTTTCTTCAGACCTTTCCCAAGTGCCAACCGTTCAGCACTTCATTACCGAGGATGAGATCGACGCCGCTATGACCGGCGGCAGCAGTTTCGCCGGAGGAAAAGGCCGTATCTATGCGTTCTTCATGGCAAACCATACGGATAAGGAGAAAGTGAGATTCCTCAAAGACGAGTATGGCATTGGCGGACGCTCTCATGCCTTGTCTGGTGCAACACACAGCGGCGAAGATCACGATGGGAAAGGACTGCACTATAAAAAGCAGGACTGCCCGGATGTTCACTTGAACTGGGAAAAGGTTGCCAAACGCATTACATCTCTCGTCCAGAAAGACCGCTATCTTACAGAACAGGAACAGGCTCAGTATGACAAAATCCAGGCTGAAAAGGAACTGGTCGAAGAAGATGCCATTCAAGCCCAGCAGCCGGAGATGGAAGAAGAAACGCCAAAGCCTACCCTTGGGGAGCAGTTTGAGCAGTATAAGCCTGTGGTGACTGCCGCTATTTCCGAGGATGCCGCATACCGTAATGCCTGCGGTCATTCTGACCGTGAAAATGCTGTCATCGAGGGCAATGCTGCTGTGCGCCGTGCGGTCCTTGGTTCTAAGGATATGGAGCTGATCCGCCTTTATTCTGATATACCGGAGTTCCGCCAGCGTCTGCACCGGGAAGTAATCGACGAAACCTATCCAAAGCTCCATGAGCTTCTGCGCCCTCTGTCTCAGGAAGATATTGATACTGCCCTTTGTGCATGGAACGGCAATATTGAGAGTAAACACGCTGTCGTCCGCTATATGAAAGACCATGCAAGGGAGAAAGATACCGCTGCATGGCTGGCTCAGGAATACGGTGACAGCAACAGACTGTTCGTTGTCCGTGCCGGAAGCCCGGAGGAAACGCAGCTGCCCTGGCCGAAGGTACAGCGCCGGATTGCCCAGCTCATTCAGGAGGACCGGTTCTATACCGAAGAAGAACAGGACCGTTTTGACAACATCGACCCTATCGCCATCCGGGAAGCCCTGGAGGAAAGAGGGATTGTCAACGGTCAGGTGGCAGACCCGGAAAAACTGGACAATGACCCATTTATCCAACAGGTGATGTCAGATGCAGAGCAGATCGCAGCTGCCGAGGCAGAGCAGACTTCCGAGATTTCCATTTCCGATGAGGAATATGATGCCGTTCGCCGCCCAACTCCGCAAAGAACCTCCTATGACCCTGCCGCCCCGGTTTATGCCGTGGGTGATACCGTGTATATCGAGGATGACGCTTATCAGATCACCGAGCTGCGGGAGGACACCGTACAGCTTCTGCCCACCGGCATGGTATATCCCATCTATCGGGCAGAGCGCAAAGAACAGTTCGAGCAGCTGCTTCGGGCAGACCGCCGCAATGCTTACTATACCGAGTTTCTTCCTATTGACCCGGACAAGACAGATCAGGACTTGCGGGATGTATTGGCTCATGGACTGATGGATGAAGCGGATAAAAAGCAGATTTCCACGCTGCTGCAATCCGGCAGGAGCAACAGCGAGATCGCCTACTGGCTGAGCAGAGCCTATTCCGGTGAGATCGAGACACTGAATCTGGAGACTGGCGATATTGCCGATTACCGTACCACGGCACAGGGCATAGAGCTGGAAGTCATGGATGCAGAGGAAAAGCGTCTGGCTATGCTGTATTTCCGCTGGGATGAGGTTGCACCTTTGCTGCGCGGGATGTACGCCCGTCAGCAGGACGGTTTGGGACAGGAACAGCCCCAACCGGCTACCGAATCTCCGACCTTCCATTCCGAGACCATGGCCGTCTATCCGGGCGATAAGAACAATCTGCCTTATGATGTGGTGGTGGAACGACTGCATATCGAGGAGCCGGAGCCACCAGCCCCTGTGACTGAGCCGGAGAAAACCTTTGAGGAAGTGTTGGATGAACACCCGGTTTCCATGCAGGTCAATGGCCAGTGGCAGACCTTTCCCAATGCCAAAGCTGCCGAGGAAGCATCTTATGAGGAATATAAGGCTAACCTGCGCCGCAATGCAAAAAACTTCCGCATTACCGATGAGCATTTGGGCGAAGGCGGTCCGAAAGCCAAGTTCCAGGCAAATGTCAATGCGATTCGTTTGCTGAAAGAGCTGGAAGCTGCCGGACAGCAGGCAAGCCCCGAACAGCAGGAGGTTCTTTCTCGATATGTGGGCTGGGGAGGTCTCTCTGATGCGTTTGACCCGGAGAAACCGGCATGGGCTTTAGAGTATGCCCAGCTAAAAGAACTGCTGACCCCGGAGGAATATGCCGCCGCCAGAAGCTCTACCCTCAACGCCCATTACACCAGCCCTACGGTCATTCAGGCCATCTATGAAGCGGTGGACCGTATGGGATTTGAGACCGGAAATATTTTGGAGCCGTCTATGGGTGTGGGCAATTTCTTTGGTATGCTGCCGGAGAAAATGCGAAACAGCCGTCTGTACGGCGTGGAGCTGGACCCTGTTTCCGGGCGCATCGCAAAGCAGCTCTATCCCAAGGCGGACATCACAGTAGGCGGCTTTGAGACCACCGATAGGCGTGACTTCTTTGACCTTGCCATCGGCAATGTACCTTTCGGTCAGTATCAGGTCAATGACAAAGCCTACAACAAGCTGAATTTCAGTATTCACAACTACTTTTTCGCCAAAGCACTGGACCAGGTGCGTCCCGGCGGCGTGGTGGCTTTTGTAACCTCCCGCTATACTATGGACGCCAAGGATTCCACCGTGCGCCGCTATCTTGCCCAGCGTGCCGAGCTGCTGGGAGCTATCCGTCTGCCTAATGACGCGTTCAAAAAGAATGCCGGTGCCGAGGTGGTACCGGACATCATCTTCATCCAAAAGCGGGACCGCCCGCTGGACATTGTGCCGGAATGGACTCAAACCGGACAGACGGAGGACGGATTTGCCATCAACCGGTATTTTATCGACCACCCGGAAATGGTGCTGGGCAGACAGGAGCCGGTAAGCACTGCTCATGGTATGGACTACACCGTGAACCCTATCGAGGGACTGGAGCTTTCCGACCAGCTGCATGATGCGGTGAAGTATATTCATGGCACTTATCAGGAGGCAGAGCTGCCGGAGCTGGGCGAAGGCGAAGCTATTGACACCTCCATTCCTGCCGACCCCAATGTGAAGAACTATTCCTATGCCATTGTAGACGGGCAGGTGTACTACCGGGAAAACAGCCGTATGGTGCGCCCTGACCTCAGCGCCACCGCCGAAGCCCGTGTAAAAGGTCTTGTGGAACTGCGTGATTGTGTGCAGGAACTGATCGACCTTCAGATGGATGCAGCGGTTCCGGACAGCACCATTCGGGAGAAGCAGGCGGAACTGAACAGCCTCTATGACAGCTTTTCTTCCAAATACGGTCTCATCAATGACCGTGCAAACCGTCTGGCCTATGCAGACGATTCTTCCTATTACCTGCTCTGTGCGCTGGAAGTCATCGACGAGAACGGAAAGCTGGAACGCAAGGCAGATATGTTCACCAAGCGGACCATCAAGCCCCATCAGGCGGTGGCTGTGGTGGATACGGCAAGTGAAGCACTGGCGGTGTCCATCTCGGAAAAAGCCCGCGTGGATATGGACTATATGAGCCAGCTTACCGGAAAAACAAAAGAAGAACTGGCCGGAGAGCTGCAAGGCGTAATCTTCCGTGTACCGGGACAGCTGGAGCAGGACGGAACGCCCCATTATGTGACTGCTGATGAATACCTCTCCGGCAATGTACGCCGCAAACTGCGTCAGGCGCAGCGGGCGGCACAGCAGGACCCGGTTTATGCAGTCAATGTGGAAGCTCTTACCGCCGCCCAGCCCAAAGACCTGGATGCGTCGGAGATTGAGGTGCGTCTGGGCGCTACCTGGATTGACAAGGAATATATCCAGCAATTTATGTATGAGACCTTTAATACCCCGTTTTATCTCCAGCGCAGTATTGGAGTCAACTATTCGTCCTTCACCGCTGAATGGCAGATCAAGGGGAAATCTTCCGTATCCTACAACGATGTGGCAGCTTATACCACCTATGGAACCAGTCGTGCCAATGCCTATAAGATTTTAGAGGACAGCCTGAACCTGCGAGATGTCCGTATCTATGACACCATAGAGGACGCAGACGGAAAAGAGCGCCGCGTGCTGAACGCCAAGGAGACCACCCTGGCTGCCCAAAAACAGCAGGCGATCCGGGAAGCCTTTAGGGACTGGATCTGGAGAGACCCGGAACGCCGCCAGACTTTGGTGCGCCAGTACAACGAAGAAATGAACTCTACCCGTCCCCGTGAGTATGATGGCAGTCATATCACTTTTGGAGGGATGAACCCGGCCATTACCCTGCGGGAACACCAGAAAAGCGCCATCGCCCATGTGCTGTATGGAGGAAATACCCTGTTGGCACACGAAGTAGGCGCAGGTAAAACCTTTGAGATGGTGGCCGCTGCGATGGAAGCCAAACGCCTGGGCTTGTGCCAGAAATCTCTCTTTGTGGTTCCAAACCATCTGACCGAGCAGTGGGCGTCGGAGTTTCTGCGTCTCTATCCTTCCGCCAATATCTTAGTCACCACAAAAAAGGACTTTGAGACCCATAACCGAAAGAAGTTCTGCGCTCGTATTGCGACGGGTGATTATGATGCCATTATCATGGGACACAGCCAGTTTGAGCGTATCCCCATCAGCCGGGAGCGTCAGGAACGGCTTCTCTATGAGCAGATCGACGAGATCACCGAAGGGATTGCAGAGGTACAGGCCAGCGGCGGCGAGCGTTTTACCGTCAAGCAGCTGGAGCGTACCAGAAAGTCTCTGGAAGCCAGACTGGAAAAGCTGCAAGCCGAAGGGCGAAAAGACGATGTGGTAACCTTCGAGCAGCTGGGTGTGGACCGTTTGTTTGTGGACGAGGCCCACAACTATAAAAACCTGTTTCTATACACAAAAATGCGGAATGTGGCTGGTCTTTCCACATCGGACGCGCAGAAATCCTCCGATATGTTTGCCAAGTGCCGCTATATGGATGAGATTACCGGAAACCGTGGTGTGATTTTTGCCACCGGCACACCGGTCAGCAACTCCATGACCGAGCTTTACACCATGCAGCGTTATCTTCAGTATGAACGCCTGCAAGAACTGAACATGACTCACTTCGACTGCTGGGCTTCCCGATTTGGGGAGACCGTCACAGCATTGGAGCTGGCACCGGAGGGAACCGGCTACCGGGCGCGCACTCGATTCTCCAAGTTTTTCAACCTGCCGGAGCTGATGAACCTGTTCAAAGAAGTGGCGGACATCAAAACTGCCGATCAGCTGAACCTGCCCACCCCGGAGGTGGAATACCACAACATCGTGGCACAGCCTACCGAACATCAGCAGGAAATGGTCAAGACCCTTTCGGAACGGGCATCGCTGGTACACAGCGGAACCATTGACCCATCCCAGGACAATATGCTCAAGATTACCTCGGATGGCCGTAAGCTGGGCCTGGACCAGAGGATCGTCAACCAGATGCTGCCGGATGAACCTGGCACAAAGGTCAATCAGTGCGTGGACAACATCATGCAGATCTGGCGGGATGGCGAAGTTGACAAGCTGACCCAGCTGGTGTTCTGCGACATTTCTACACCGCAGGCAAAAGTTCCTGCAAGCAAGGCGGCGAAAACGCTGGATAATCCACTGCTTCACGCATTGGAAGGCGCTGTGCCTCTGCCGGAGCAGGAACCGGTCTTTACGGTATATGACGATATTCGTCAGAAACTCATTGCTCAGGGAATGCCTGCCGACCAGATCGCTTTTATCCATGAAGCCAATACCGAAGTGCGGAAAAAGGAGCTGTTCTCTAAGGTCCGTACCGGTCAGGTGCGTGTCCTTTTGGGCAGCACCGCCAAGATGGGCGCAGGCACCAATGTGCAGGACCGTCTGGTGGCACTTCATGACCTGGACTGTCCGTGGAGACCGGGAGACCTTGCCCAGCGCAAGGGCCGTATCGAGCGCCAGGGCAACCAGAATCCCCTTGTTCATGTGTACCGCTATGTGACAGAAGGAACCTTTGACGCATACCTCTGGCAGACGGTGGAGAACAAGCAGAAATTTATCAGCCAGATCATGACTTCTAAATCGCCGGTGCGTTCCTGCGATGATGTGGATGAAACCGCCCTCAGTTTTGCCGAGATCAAGGCTCTGTGCGCCGGAGACCCCCGTATCAAAGAGCGTATGGATTTGGATGTGGAGGTATCCCGCCTGAAGCTGATGAAAGCCGACCACCAGAGCAAGCAATATCGTCTGGAGGACCAGTTGCTCAAATACTTCCCGGAGGAGATTGAAAAGCACAAAGGCTTTATCAAGGGTTTTGAATCCGATCTGGAGGTTTTGGCAGCGCACCCGCACCCGGAGGACGGTTTTGCTGGTATGGAGATCCGGGGCGATCTGCTGACCGATAAGGAGAACGCCGGCGCAGCCCTTTTGGATGCCTGCAAGGAGGTCAAAACCTCCGATCCGGTGCAGATCGGCAGCTACCGGGGATTCACTATGTCGGGGGGAATTTAAAGGGGGGAAAAGGGA
>ERZ780119.33-NODE-33-length-36367-cov-10.3314_pt1 | contig 36367 bp, 28 predicted proteins | sample MGYA00433083_ERZ780119 | MGnify/ENA primary metagenome ERZ780119 (study PRJEB29588, sample SAMEA2149557) | human gut metagenome | biome: human gut; feature: human-associated habitat; material: faeces | place: Denmark | collected 2008/2010 ... | reverse complement strand
CTACAATGGTACCGATTACAGTGCTACGCATGGTACCGATTCAGCGCTATCGTCAACAAAAGCCGGAATGCTCATATCAGTATATGCATTCGCTGTCATGATTCTTTCCCTCCCACTGATGATACTTGTATCCAGATTTGAGTTAAAGAAACTCATCTCCTCCGTAATTCTAGTTTTTGCCGTCTTTCAAATTTCATCAGCCATGTCCACAAGCTACGTCATGCTTATGATTTCGAGAATAGGTGTAGCATGTTCACACGCCATATTTTGGTCCATCGTAGCCCCATTAGCTGTACGTACCGTGCCTACTCAATTTAAGAATGTGGCATTAAGCATGATTGCTACCGGAACCTCTATCGCCATGATTTTCGGACTCCCTATCGGACGAATAATAGGTCTGCAAATAGGATGGCGTATGACATTTCTCTATATCGGCATATTTGCTTTCGCACTGATCATATACATCCTGTCCGTATTACCCATAGTACCCAGTCGCGGCAACTTTTCACTTCACAAACTCCCCATACTACTCAAAAGACCTGCTTTGTCACGCTTGTTCGTTCTGGCTTTTGCCGTTGCCACTTCCTATTACACCGGCTATAGTTATATTGAACCTTTTCTAAAGCAAATAGCAGGCATGCAAGACAGTTGGATTACGGCTACATTAATGATATTCGGAGGCATGGGTATATTAGGGAGTCTATGCTTCAGTAAATTCTATTCAATCAACCCTTTCAGGTTCATGAGCATAGCCCTGCTTAGCCTCTGCGGTTGTCTGATATTGCTCCACGCATCTTCTTTCCATAGCGTTACCATCATTCTGTTATGCGCTTTATGGGGTATGACTTTCACAGCTTCTAATGTAACCCTTCAGGCCGAAACCATCAATTGTTCTCCACTCGATGCCACAGCCGTATCCACATCTATATTTTCCGGTCTGACCAATCTCGGCATCGCCTGCGGCACTTACATAGGCGGCACTGTCTACACACATTTTTCTCTCTCTGGGATAGGATATGTAGGAGGCATACTTGCCTTGCTGACATTCATCTATTGGATAAAGCGTGTCATACCAGCCATGAAAAATAAATGATCAGTTGCCCAATAGAACAATAACAAGACGTACATATGCTTGAATAATCTGCACAACACGCATTCCTCAAATACACTAACGTTCTATCAAATTTATCGGCAGAAAGACAAAAAAACGTCGCCACATTTAAAAAAAACATGGCGACGTTTTCATTATAACTATTCAAATTCCTCAAGCTTTCTTCTCTTTCACATCAGAATGCGCTTCTACTACATTTACCACATAGTCACCCAGCTTTTCACATTCACCAATGATGTCCATATAGTGAATGCCCATCTGATAACTATATTCCTTATTATTTACGTCAATTATGTTTTGATTTTTCAACTGACTCCGATAATTATTTATCTCATTCTCGATGTTAAATGATTTATTCACATCCACCGTATGATGTACATCCTCTACCAAAGCAATCATCTGCGTCAAAGCACTATCTGTCAATCCAAACATCTGGTGAATATGTTCATACTGCTTTTCAGTGAAGTCAATGCTTCCACGACGCTTACGGTTGATAGTTCTTGCCAGATTATAGCAACTATCTCCGATACTTTCTATCTCGGTTACCTCACGAAGCATTTCGCGTATCTGTAGTTTACTCTCAGAACTCAAACGACCCTCGGATACCTGATTCAGGTAATTGGCAATCTCCACCTCCATGTTATCGCTGATATTTTCATATTTTTCAATACGACTAAACAGCTTGTTAAATTCATTCTCGTTTTCCGTATGCAACAAGTCGCGTACCATACGAAACATACGCTGAATACGTTCTGCAAACAGATTGATTTCTTTACGTGCCTGCAAGACAGACAGTTCAGCAGTTGACAACATACCGCCCGTAATGAACTGCAAACGGTATTCTTCTTCCTGTTCCTTCTGAGGAATCAACTTACAAACGGTCTTTTCTATCAATTTGACAAACCAAATCAGGATCAACACGTTACACACATTAAAACATGTATGGAAGGCCGAAAGTTTGAATGAAACGGCTACCCCGTCGGCTTCACTGATATGCATGAAATCGGAAATAATCCAGTCTACCATCGACAAGAACGGCTTAAACAGAATCAATACCCAAACCACACCAAATATATTGAACATTAAGTGAGCCATGGCTGCCCGTCTTGCCTGCGTATTGGCTGTCAGAGCAGCAAGATTCGCCGTAATGGTCGTACCAATATTTTCTCCCAAAACCAATGCAGCTCCCAGTTCAAAACTGATCCATCCGTTGGCACACATGATAAGCGTAATTGCCATCGTTGCCGCAGAGGCCTGCACAATCATCGTCAGAATAGTACCAATAAAAACGAAAAGGAGTACAGAGAGAAAACCCATATCGGTATAATTCTGTACGAAAGCTAACATATCGGGATTGGCGCTCAGGTCGGGGGCATTTGTTTTTAGAAGATTAAGCCCCATAAAAAGGAAAGCAAAACCAAAGATAAATTCCCCAACAGACTTGCGGGAACTCTTTTGAGAAAATAGAAGTGGAATACCGAATGCCAGAAGAGGCAATGAGAACATGGAAATATCGACTTTAAAGCCGAGAGCCGAAATAATCCAGGCTGTAACAGTAGTACCGATATTGGCGCCCATAATTACACCTATAGATTGCGAGAGAGTCAGTAATCCTGCATTGACAAAGCTGACTACCATTACTGTCGTTGCAGAAGAAGATTGAATCAAGGCTGTAATAAGCACACCCGTCAGAACACCGGTTACTCTGTTAGTTGTCATGGCAGTCAGGATACTACGAAGTCTGTCACCAGCAAACTTCTGGAGCCCCTCACTCATGATTTTCATTCCATAAAGGAAAAGCGCTAACGAACCAAGCAACGCTAAAAAATCATAAAAAGTATATTCCATTTGTAATTAATTAAGTCGGGGGTAGGCTTTTAATTGTTTAATGTGTAAATTAATTGCCAAATCACCACGTTAGTAACACATATTACAATTATGCTACAAATATATTGCAAAAATAACAATTTAACAAAAGATTTTCCCGAAGGCAGCACGCTTTTGGATATTTATAATGGTTTTAATCTATCTATGCCCTACGGACCTGTCAGTGCGAAAGTTAACAACAAAGTAGAGGGACTTAACTTCAAAGTTTATTACAACAAAGACGTAGAATTTCTCGATATCACCAGTCCGTCCGGTATGCGTACCTACTTCCGCTCGCTCTGCTTCATACTAGTAAAGGCAGTAGAAGAGCTTTATCCACAAGGTAGTATTTCATTGGAACATCCCGTATCGAAAGGATACTATTGTACCTTACATCTCGATCGCCCGATAGGACTGGACGACGTAACTCGTATCAAACAAAAGATGCAGGAGATCATCACAGAGGATATTCCGTTCCAACGCATAGAGTGCCATACGGAGCAGGCCGTCGAATTATTCAGCCAAAGAAGTATGCTGGATAAAGCCAAATTACTGAAAACATCGGGGCAATTGTACACTTTTTATTACAGATTGGGAGATACTATCGATTGCTATTATGGCAGTCTGGTTCCAAGTACCGGCTATATCAAACTATTCGACATTGTAAAATATTACGATGGCTTGCTGTTGCGTATTCCTAACCGGAAAAATCCCAAGAAGTTGGAAGAACTTGTAAAACAAGAAAAGATGCTGGAAGTATTCCAAGAATATCACCGCTGGAATCAAATTTTAGGTATTAGTACTGTGGGAGATTTCAACATAGCCTGCAATGAAGGGCATGCTACTGACCTGATAAAGGTTTCAGAAGCTCTGCAAGAAAAGAAAATAGCTCGTATAGCCGATGAAATTACACACCGGAACCAAAACGGGAAAAGAGTGAAACTTGTTTTGATTTCCGGTCCGTCATCTTCCGGAAAGACTACATTCAGCAAACGTTTGAGCATCCAGCTGATGACCAACGGCATGAAGCCCTATCCGATTTCATTGGATGACTATTTCGTAAATAGGGAAGATACCCCGCTGGACGAAAACGGACAACATGATTTCGAATCGTTGTATGCCTTAGACCTTCCTTTCTTCGAAGCACAACTGAAAGATCTTCTGGAAGGTAAGGAAATAGAATTACCCCGATTTAACTTTACAACGGGCAAACGGGAAAATAGTGGTACAAAGTTACGCATCAACGATAACATGATTTTAATTTTAGAAGGTATTCATGCGTTAAATCCTGCACTCACCCCGAATATCCCAGCTGAGAATAAATATAAAATATACGTATCGGCACTGACAACAATCCTATTGGATAACCACAACTATATACCTACGACAGACAACCGACTGTTACGACGTATCATACGTGATTACAGATATCGCAATTATTCGGCAGAAGCAACTATCGAACGCTGGGATAGTGTACGTGCAGGGGAAGATAAATGGATTTTCCCTTATCAGGAATATGCCGATGCAATGTTTAACTCAGCTTTACTTTTCGAACTCGCTGTATTGAAAGACTATGCAGAACCTCTTCTGCGTAAGGTACCCAACAACTGCTCTGCATATTCGGAAGCCCACCGGCTCTTGCGATTTCTGTCATATTTCGTATCAGTACAAGACAAGGAATTACCTCCTACCTCATTGTTACGTGAGTTTTTGGGAGGAAGCAGCTTCAGATACTGATTTTTAATTATACTGGTACGGATTACATAGCGGAGCACAAATAAAATTAAGTTCACTTTCATGTAATCCGTACCTAATTTGTTATTTTTGCAGCGATAAATCAAATTCTTTTTTATGGCTATAAATTCACGTCAGGTACAAACGCAGGCTCAGCAACAAGTGCAGACTTTATCTCCGCAGCAGATTCTGGCTGTCAAATTACTGGAGCTCCCTACTGTGGAACTGGAGGAACGTATTCACTCCGAACTTTTGGACAATCCGGCTTTGGAAGAAGGTAAAGAACCTTCCGAACAGGTAGATGACCATGAAGACGATTATACAACGGATGAGGATGGAGAGCCAACTTCCGGCGAATATGAAGAAGATTTATCATTAGGTGATTACCGTACCGAAGACGACATTCCAGATTATAAACTTCAGGAGAACAATCGTTCCAAGGGAGAAACTCCCGAAGAGATTCCTTTTTCGGACAATGTATCGTTTTACGAAACATTGAAAGAGCAGCTCGACATGCAGGAACTTACTCCCGAAGAAAAACAACTGGGAGAATATCTCATCGGCTCATTGGACGATGACGGACTGCTGCGAAAAACGACAGATGCCTTGATTGACGAACTTGCCATTTATCAGGGTATTTCTACCACTCCCGAACAGCTGGAGCATGTCTTATCTATCATTCAGGATTTCGACCCGGCAGGTATCGGCGCACGCAGTCTGCAAGAATGCCTGCTGTTGCAAATCAAACGGAAGGAAAATTCTCCGTTAAAACAAATAGAGTACGATATCATCAGCAAATGCTGTGACGATTTCACCAAGAAGAACAAAGATAAAATACTGCAAAAGCTGAACATAACCGAGGAACAATATAATGCAGCCGTAGCAGAACTGACAAAATTGAATCCGCGTCCGGGCAGTTCGATGGGAGAAACCATTGGCAAGAATTTACAACAGATTATACCCGATTTCATTGTCGAAACAGAAGAGGACGGAACTATTAACCTGAGCCTCAACAACCGGAATATACCGGAGTTACGCCTGAGCCGTGAGTTTACAGAAATGCTGGATGAACATACACGCAATAAGGCAAATCAGAGCAAGGAATCGAAAAACGCCATGATGTTCCTGAAGCAAAAGGTAGACGCAGCACAGGGGTTCATCAATGCGGTCAAACAACGACAGCAAACTCTGCTCAGCACCATGCAGGCTATCATCGACTTGCAACGACCATTTTTTCTCGATGGTGATGAATCCTCTTTGCGCCCGATGATTCTGAAAGATGTGGCGGAACGTGCCAAACTGGATATTTCCACCATTTCGCGAGTAAGCAACAGCAAGTATGTACAAACAAATTTCGGTATCTACCCGCTAAAGTTCTTTTTCAGCGACGGATATGTAACCGAAAGTGGAGAAGAACTTTCAGTACGCGAAATCAAGCAGTTCCTGAAAGAATGTATTGCCAAGGAAAATAAAGACAAGCCTTATACCGATGACGAACTGGCTGACATGCTGAAAGAAAAAGGTTATCCGATAGCCCGACGGACTGTTGCCAAATATCGCCAGCAATTGAATATCCCCGTCGCACGCTTAAGGAGATAAATGAAACGACAACAAAAATATTATCACAAGAATGGAAGAAACAAATATTCCCGACCAACTGACATATCATGATCCTGAACCCAGAAACAAGGAAGAACAGAGAGACAAGCTATTTATAGCGGCTCGCATTATCTCTGCCGTCTTCACCCCTTTCATGGTTCCTTTTGTCGCGTTTCTACTTCTCTTTTTCTTTACCTATTTGCGGGTTCTTCCCCTGCAATATAAACTGACGGTGCTGATTATGGTATATTGTTTTACCATATTGCTCCCGATGCTCGGCATCTACCTGCTTCAGAAAATCAACGGGTGGACCTTGCAAGAACTGGGGAACAGAAAGAAACGTTTCATTCCTTACCTGATTACGATCATGAGCTATACCGGATGCTTCCTGACAATGTATCGCATTCACCTGCCACGCTACATGAGCGGCATCATCATTGCCACGCTGCTGTGCATGATTATTTGTACCAGTATCAACCTGAAATGGAAAATCAGTACACACATGGCAAGCTGCGGAATGATTATTGGTGGTTTGCTCTCGTACAGCTTCATCTTTCAGTTTAATCCTATCTGGTGGCTATGCGGTTTTATCTTACTGGCAGGAATGCTGGGTTCGGCAAGAATCATCGTCCGACAACATACTTTAAACGAAGTAGGCGGCGGTTTTTTAGTCGGTTTATTTTGTGGTATCATTGGAATTTTGTTTATTTGAAACATGATAATTAAACATTAACCTCTAAAATACTAAGATTATGAATTTCCCAACAAATGTAAAGTACACCAACGAACACGAATGGATTCGCCTGGAAGGTGAGGAAGCTTATGTAGGTATCACCGATTATGCACAAGATCAATTGGGCGACATCGTTTTTGTCGACGTAACAACTGAAGGTGAAACTTTGGATAAAGGTGAAGTATTCGGAACCATTGAAGTAGTAAAGACTGTATCCGATCTTTTCCTTCCCATTGGTGGAGAAGTACTTGAAATAAATCCGGCACTGGAAGAACATCCTGAACTGGTTAATAAAGATCCGTATGGCGAAGGCTGGATAATCAAAATCAAGCCAACCGATACAACCGAAATGGATGAACTGCTGGATGCCGAAGCATACAAACAGATCATTAATGAGTAAAACTAAATAACAAACATGAAACCAATTGTAAGTATCATCATGGGTAGTACGTCCGACCTTCCCGTTATGGAGAAAGCGGCAAAACTGCTCGACGAAATGCAAGTTCCTTTTGAGATGAATGCACTCTCGGCACATCGCACTCCTGCCGAAGTAGAAAAGTTCGCAAAAGAAGCTGCGGGAAGAGGACTTAAGGTCATCATTGCAGCAGCCGGAATGGCAGCAGCACTGCCAGGCGTTATCGCAGCAAACACCACTCTTCCGGTTATCGGAGTTCCTGTAAAAGGCTCTGTTCTGGATGGAGTAGACGCACTTTATTCTATTATTCAGATGCCTCCCGGCATACCTGTAGCCACTGTCGCTATCAACGGTGCCATGAATGCAGCTATCCTTGCCGTACAGATGTTGTCACTGTCCGACGAAGAGCTTGCAGCTAAATTCGCAGCTTACAAGGAAGGACTGAAAAACAAGATTGTTAAAGCAAACGAAGAACTGAAAGAAGTAAAATACGCTTATAAAACAAATTAATGGATTACTTCAACTATTCACGCCGAGAGGCAAATGAGGTATACGTTGGTGCCACTCCTATGGGTGGCACTAATCCTATCCGTATACAAAGTATGACCAATACGGTAACCATGGATACCGAGGCATGCGTAGAACAGGCCAAACGCATCATCGACGCGGGTGGTGAATACGTACGTCTTACGACACAGGGAGTACGCGAAGCCGAAAACCTGAAGAACATCAATATCGGCTTGCGTTCACAAGGTTACAACACTCCATTGATAGCCGATGTGCACTTCAATCCCAAAGTGGCCGAAGTTGCAGCATTGTATGCCGAAGGAGTTCGAATCAATCCGGGAAACTATGTAGATGCCGCACGTACATTCAAAAAACTGGAATATACAGACGAAGAATATGCTCAGGAAATTCAGAAAATACGCGATCGCTTCATTCCGTTCCTGAATATCTGTAAAGAGAATCATACAGCCATCCGCATTGGTGTCAATCACGGTTCCTTGTCCGATCGTATCATGTCACGCTACGGTGATACTCCCGAAGGCATGGTAGAATCGTGTATGGAGTTTCTGCGTATCTGCGTAGACGAACAGTTCACGAACGTCGTGATCTCCATCAAGGCATCCAATACGGTTGTAATGGTCAAGACTGTCCGGTTACTGGTTGAACAGATGGAAAAGGAAGGCATGGCATTTCCTCTTCACTTAGGAGTAACCGAGGCCGGTGACGGAGAAGATGGACGTATCAAGTCGGCATTAGGCATCGGCGCATTATTATGCGACGGACTGGGAGATACCATCCGTGTATCATTGAGTGAAGCCCCCGAAGCAGAAATTCCTGTAGCCCGTAAACTGGTGGATTATGTACTCCAGCGCGAGAATCATCCTTATATTCCAGGAGCAGAAGCACCTGAATTCAACTATACCAATCCGAGTCGACGCAAAACAACAGCTGTCGGGAACATAGGAGGAGAACAAGTTCCGGTTGTTATCTCTGCCCGTCTGGAAGACAATATGGAAGTTGATGAACAATTCCGTCCGGATTACATCTATTGCGGCCAGCATCTACCGGAAGCACGGTGTACCGATACAGGTTACATTGTAGATGCCAATATCTGGAACGGAGAAAAAGGTACTTATCCGGCATTCAATTACCAGCAATTAGTTGAACTGCATCACTGCAATGCGGAAATCAAATTTTTATTCACTCCGTATATGGGACTGAATGAAGAGGCTACAGCTTGCCTGCGACTACATCCGGAAGTTGTCATCATAGCCCAAAGCAATCACCCCAACCGACTCGGTGAGTTCCGAGGTATTGCCCATCAATTGATGAATCAAGGACTGACCAATCCATTGGTATTTTTCCAGTTCTATCAGGAAGACAACACCGAAGACTTACAGATCAAATCGGCAACCGACATGGGAGCTCTTATCTTCGATGGCTTCTGCGACGGTATCTTGCTGTATAATCACGGAAAGGCCATTGCCGATACCAAAGTGGACGAAACAGCTTTTGGCATTTTACAGGCAGGCAGAGCACGTACATCGAAAACAGAATATATTTCCTGTCCCGGTTGCGGACGTACATTATACGACCTGGAAGCGACTATTGCCCGTATCAAAGCTGCGACCTCTCACCTGAAAGGGCTGAAAATCGGCATTATGGGATGTATTGTCAATGGTCCCGGTGAAATGGCCGATGCAGACTACGGTTATGTAGGAGCCGGACGAGGGAAAATCAGCTTGTACAAGAAAAAGGAATGTATCGAGAAAAACATTCCGGAAGAACAGGCTGTAGAAAAACTGATCGAACTGATTAAGGCAAATGGGGATTATAAGGAACAATAACCTATTCATTCTAAAATCAGTATTTACAAATATTCAGTTTGAACCTTCTAAATAAAAAATGACTCACAAAAGGACTTTCACGCCATCTTTTGTGAGTCATTCAATACGATTACAACTCCTAAGTATTTATCAGACAAAGATAAATACTAATCCTTCTTCTCTTCAGGGACTTCCAAATCATTATCCAAATCACTATTAGCTAGTAACTCAGGTAACTCCTGCGCCGGAGAAGTCCCCATGTCTATAGTAGCCAAATCTACACATTCCTCCAGATTAATTTCCGTTCCTTCCGGTATTTCTACCAAATAATCTGTATCAGTTGACTTATCTACCTTACTTTGGTGAATCTGCTTCATCGTACGCATTTGTTGCTTGGTACGGTTCACTATTTCCCTAACTTCTTGATAGCCTAACCCCACAATTTTAGGACCAGCCTTTAAATATTTTCCATGTGAAAAAGCCAGCAATGGATTTTCCGTTAAAGAGGCTCCTGCAGATACCGTTAACAATGAAATATTAGCAACATCTAGTACGATATTAGTACCACTTAATATCATATCAGCTCCTTGCTGCAAAGACTGTACCCAACTTCTTTTGGTACCTTCTTCATCACGAATCTGGATATCATAATAAGGAGTATTATCCGTCTTATCATAAACCAAAACTGTATCGATCTTAAAAAAGTGAATAGAATCACGATAAGTAGTAATTCGGTTCCACAAGGTATCGCAAGTTAAAAGATATGTATCGAAATCCTTAATCCCAGTCATTTTTTCCGGCATTTTCCATACAAATTCTTTTTTCTCTTTTTTCTTTTTCTTGTCTTTAGCCTGCGCAACCGTTCCCAAACAAAATACCGCAACTATAGCAAGTAAAACGGCCTTTACAAAACATTTCTTCATAGCCTTTTCATTTTCATTAAATAAATAATTATATCAATTCGCATTAATCTTCCTACTTGAAATAAAACGCACTACTACTCCTTTTTGTATGTCAGCATCGGTTGGTCGATAACTTACCGCATCTATCGATGAAATGCCGACCTCCTTATCATCTGCCACAAAATGAAGGACATAGACACCTCCACTCGTATCTCTTGGAACAAAGACTTCAAAATGCCCGCTTGCATCTGTTTTTACCAATGTCTTTGTTTCAAGAAGCTGTTTCAAATCGGGCTCTGCTACTGAAACTCCATCAATTTTCTTATACTTCACTCCATATTTACATAGCACTACATATACATTAGCCAAAGGAGGATTTTTCTTATTCAAATCCATTTTAGCTCGATCGACAACTTTTCCAGAAACAACCCGGGGAAGTTCTTTACGGATACGTGAAAAATCACGACGTAATTTGGTACAATATGAATCATTTGAATTCATTTTCAGGATAGCTGCCGCATATTGATTTGCGTCCTGATAATAGAACATACAACTATCCATCTGACCATTTTGACGAAAATTTTCAGCCTTCTCTACATGACTCATGACACGTTCTTTCGCATTCGACAAAATAGCCGAATTCTTCATCTTTTTCTTAATAATTCCCTCATCTTGTTTATCTTTACATTCCAAGGCATCCTTATAAGCAAAATAAGCATCTCGATACAAACCATTGATAAATGCATTTTCAGCTAAGCTCTCACTATGCTGAAAACAAGAAGCTTCTTGTTTAACACTTACAGCAAGTTCTACACCATCCTTTTGAGCTAAGGTACCTATCTGAAATGCTTTCATTTCCGGATTATCACTAACCGACAAATTAAGAGTATAGTTAGCAGAAGCAGGGACATCAGCCAAATTAACATGATACAAATACTCAAACGAACCATCTTTCTTCCCAACTACATTATCCAACGTCGCATTCCCTGCTTTGGAACCATCCCTCAACAATTCAAGATGTAATTCCTCACTGTTGCTTACAACCGAAATCAAAGCCATTTGTGGCGTTGCATGAGTCATATGGGGAGCCGTAACCTCCACACTTTCTATTTTCAGCGGAAGCTCTACGACCTCCACATTAAAAGAAGCCCACATGTTTTCTTCCAATGAAACATCCAGTTGTTTTTTGTCCACACTACCCCGCTTCCAAATCATAAAGCTCAAGCTACCTCCATCTGCAACATCCAAAACAGCAGAATAGACGTATTTACCATTCAACATTTTAGGAGAAGAAACTTCTACACCCGTATTTTCACTAAACTCCAATTTATCGCAAGCCGAAATAAATTCAATTTTAGCCATATACTGATCCGGATACGACTTATCGGCGGTACGAGTAATACGAATATCCTGAGCTTTAGCCGACAAAGAACACAGGCAAAGACAAACAAAAGCCAAGATATAAATCCTATATTCCACTACACCTCTCATAATTTCGACACATTAAACGAGTTCAAACCGAAAACCTCTTTCTCCGGAGTAGCATCATAAGGCTGCCAGGTACGTACATGAATTTTAGGATTAGCCTCATCTTTAAAATCCCAAAGCAAGAACAAATATCCTTTATCACTATAAGTATCTGCATTCCAATGCTGAACTAACTTCACGCCATAGATATAATCTTTCTGACGATGCTTCATCACCTTTACATCGTCAAACACCACGTTGATACGCTGGTTTCTTCTGAATACAGCCGACAAATTACTCAAATAAGTCCGCTTATCTTGTACTTTATAAGAAACTCCCGAAACAAACTGTACACCGTCATTGTTTACCCGTTTTCTTACAGTTCCAGTAATGATCAATGCATCATCGCTAAAAATATCCTCCAAAAAAGCCATATCCTTGCGGTTATATGCTGTACGGAACTGCTCTACAAAATCCAAGACCAATGAACGACGGCGTAAATCAGTAACTTCCAGATTACTTCTCATAACCTGAGTATATAGATTCTGTGCAATAGAGAAACAAAGATTTGTAATCTGACCATTATTGTCAAAGTTCAAGACAATTTCTTGATACTGGTCTTCATCAAAACGTTCTCCTGCCCGAGGCTCCATAATAACAGGAATATTACGGACCTGCAAACCTTGATTATTTCCAATATGCAAACAACGCTCTACGATTTCCACTTCATCGCAACGGAAAGGACAAACCTCCCACATTATCATCAAAGATTCAGCAGCCTGATTATTGATGTTAATTCCAGCCAAAGATAAATTTCGGTTCTCTCCTTGCGCATTATTTAATTCCGTCAGCAGCTTTGTACCATTCTGTTCCATTCTTGCTTTTACAGCAGTGCTTGGAGCATCCGTTACGATCAAAGTCGTTTCATACTGTGCATGGACCAATACAGCCATACACAAACAAATTCCTAAAGCAATTATCTTTTTCATTTTTATATTATTTTTTATTCATATAAAATAAACCAGACTTTATTATCGGTATTATATAAAGACATTTGTTCCTCTTTTCCATTCAACAAATTAACACGTACCCCATTTTTCTCTTTATCAAAGACAGCCTTTATCGTTGTATCAGAAAAAACCACTATATACCAAGATGGATTCAGTGAAGATTTTACGTTTCCCCACATCAGTTTATGATTTTCCTTCTGAGTCCTCATAAACAGCTCCAGACCATCTACCGTTTTCTGCTCCAGCAATTCCTGTAGTAACGGACTATCTACCTTCACTTTTTCACCTTGTATTGGAGGTACTTGTTCTGAAACGGGAGTAAAGACTTCCGAAGAGCTTGTACCCGAAGGCGCGGAATCATCTACCTTCGCTTCTTCAGTCGCAGGCTTTTCCTGTGATGGTACTGTAGAAGAAGAAACATCCAGTACAACAACCTTATCGGACGAGAGTAAGTTTTTCTTCTCTACGTACAGAAATACCCGCTCCATAGCCCCACGCTTTAACTGAATTTTCTCAGAATGCTTTTTTATTGAATTTATCAGAATCTGATCCGAATCCTGAAGCTTTTCATTTTCTCCCATTTCAGATAAAATAGCATTCTTCAGGCTCGTTTCAGCCATAGCTGTAGCTTCTTCTACCGTAGCCGCAATTCCCTCACCATAGAGATATAGGGAGCTCCTCTTGATTTTATTTACTTTTGCCTTTTCTTCCATATACGCCACTTGAGCAGAAAGACAAACAGGAAGACAAAACAGCAAAAGAATATATAAAAGCACTTTTCTCATGACACGTTACATATTAATTAATATGAAAAATCAGCCGACTGAACAACAGCAGAAGGAGATTCATCGGCATACAAATTCTCAAGATTATTCAAAGGAATATAAGGATACAATACAGCTTTTATCCTTACATTATCTTTTTTATGAAATACCTCAAGCGGCAACTGGAAGTAAAGCAAATGCTCATACATCAAATCACGGTTCAGGTATATAACAGTTCCTGTTATCTGTTTACTATCCATCGTTTCAATCCCTACGTAAGGGCGACATCCTTCCGATATCATCAAAGAAACAAAATCAGCCAAGCCAATACTTTTTGCTGCAGAAGAATTATATCCTTTCACGGCCAAGGAAAAAGGTAACAAAAAATTCATTTGATGAGCATGAGAAAATAAGTTCAATACTGACTCCTCCGGGAAATAAGCATTAAAAAGATAACTCCATGCTGTTCCTTTCTTCATCAGATAGGTTCCACTCTTCATCTGAGGAATCATAAAAACATCTCCTCGATCGTAGAAAACATTTCCTCTGATCTTCTGTAAAGATGATTCTTTCCACTTCACAGGAGCGTTCCGAAAATCAGTCTGACGGATACTCAGGTTTGTAATGAGCCTTTGTGTCAACTCATATTTATCATATCCTAAGAGCAAATCATACTGCTTCGGGAAAAGCAAATCTACTTTCATTCCAACTCCTTGCCAAGAAGCCTGATACCTTGTTGAATCGGCTGTAAGAGAAAAAGGATACTTTAAATCCAATGCATTTAAAATACTGCAAAAATCGACAGAACAATCCTTATAATTTTGTCCGTTCACCAATAAAGACAATTGATCTTGCCGCAATAGCACCTCTCTCTGTGACTTCATCTGCAACAATGATAAATGCAAAAAGGTACGCTCAATAAAGTCGTATACAGCAGGATGAAAAACTTTTTCCATTTCAACAGGAAAAAGTTTCAATCCTGCTTTCTTTAACTCATTTTTATCCATTAACACATACATTTCCTTCTGAGGACAGCTTTTTAAATGCAATGATGAATCTGTGACTAAAGCAACCTTACGCATTTCCAGCTGTCGACGTAACAAGCCCAAGTGTCCTGAACTCGTTCCTTGTTGTGCGCAAGCAAGACTTTCCACACACAACATAACAGCTACTCCTATACTCCGAAAAGGAAACATAAGCAAAATAGATTATATCAGTTAAAGACCATTTGATCCAATCATTACCGCACCTTTCAGCTTCTTATCAGAGCCGTACCATTTTACTGTTACAGGTTCATTATCTTCAAAGCTACCTTCTATATAATCTCCCGGAACAGCAACTCGGTTTCGGGTATCTCTCTTACTGATCCGACGACTTTGAGTATAAGTCAATTTACCCAATCCATTTGCCTTCCCGTTAGAGATACTTCCTTCATATTTCGCATAACCAAAATCAATTGTTCCCTGCCCATTCTGAACACTGACAACAGGAGCCGTTTCGACTGGTATATCTTTGTACTCTGCAGTTGATTCATCAACCGTTTGCTCTGGGGCAGCTTCTGTTACCTGTTCAACCTGTTCTACCGTATCCGGTTCAACAACTGTTTTTTCTTCCGTCTTAAAGTCATTAAGAACCTGAGGGCCCCAAACAATCCCGGCTACAACGAGAGCAACAACAACCACTCCTCCTATGATGTAAGGAAGCACGTTAATCTTCTTTACTTCTACCAATTGTCCCCCACATTCAGGACATATAAAATCTTCTCCAATTCCAACTTCTATGATTTCTTTAGCATTAGCCTTCGAACAATTGCCAATATTCATGCAACGTCCTTTTTTATTCAATTTATTCTGTACCATAATGATCTATTTTATGAATCTGCCATATAATCATTCCAATCATTATATGACAGATTCGTTTCATGTAACATATTCTTTAATCTATTTAACCAACTCAAGTGCTTTCAAACCAGCCTCTCTGAAGAACAAGAATGATTCAGCGCCTGTATTACCGCCACACTCTGGCAAAATGACATCCTTTACTAAATGTTGAATTTTGGCAACCAGTTCTTTACGCTTATCTACATGCAGATAATCCGTACGCAAGGCTGTAGTCAGTTGTTCCTCCCATGATTTACCTAACTCTTCCGTAAAGGTTGCAGCATAAGGAATTTCCGTAAACTTATCGGCCATAGGCTTCAACACTTCAATGCCAAAGTCATCCACTTCAACTGTTCCATACGCTTTTAGTCCAGTTCCATCATTTCTATCACCATATTTAATGATTCCTAAAGCAAATGCAGTCATCAGATAAGGAGTATACTCTTTTCGTATTTCCGATGGCATTTTTTCTTTTGCAACATACAAATCGGGGAAATTTTCTCCTGTTCCTTCCGTATGAAGAATAATCCGGTTCTGGCGTGCTTCATTAGGATCCTTCAACAAATAATCGTATTTCATTTTCAGAACGTCCAGACCTTTCACGGCACGAATCGGGAAACAATAATCCATGCATACAATCGTCATTTCATTCTTACGAAGCCCATTCATGTCTACTTTTACTAGCACTCCACCTGTCACAGCATTCATCAAAGCATCTTTTAATTTACCGGCAAAACGCTGTACCTGCTCATTTCCCTCTACCTTTGGCAAATTGATCAATACAATTTTCCGGTCAATATTATGGCGAATCTGAGGCAACGGATTATTCTTGACAGCACGATTCAGTTCCGTACCATTCAAGGACAGGAATACTCCACTCTGTTCTATCAGTTCTTTTGCAAACAGTTTCAGTTCATCATCTGACCGATATTGTTCATTAAGCTGTTCCAGGATATTCCGATTGATAAGTTTCTCTGTATTTTCAACTAAGACTTCATCATGGATAGTAATAACCTTACGACGGACTACAGTATCGAGCAAATTTGAAATACTATCCAGTGAAATGGCTGCATTAGCCCGTGCAAAACTACGTTCCGTACCTATCAACTTTATAATTTCACTACGGAACTCATCAGCAATTGATTTTTGGCGAGCCTTGTCACGAATAATATTCTTTGTAAACTTCTGCACTCCCTGATTGTCATAGAAACGAATAATGGTTTCCTTCAGATTAGAAATGCCCTCTTTGTCCTGACAACGTGTACCAATCTGCTTATTCGCATCTTCAAGGGATTCATTAATAACGTAAACAAAACGTTCAATATGTCCGCGTAACACATTAACTTTATTCAGCAGGACAGAAAGCATACTTACGCCAAAATGCATACCTTCCAGCTCCGTCTTTTTCAAATAAAGCTGTTGCATGATTGTAGCATGAGCCTGAATAATTTTATTTTTCGAAAGTAATCCTCCGATAAAGCCTTTATTTGCCCAATCCAACTGATTCAAAGCTTTGGCCTTTTCCAGTTCTTCAATCTGCTGATTATAAGTCGTAATACGACCCTCAAAGTCCTTACGTTTAAGATCGACAGTTTCTACAATTCGGTCAATCAGTTGCAACAAATTATATAAAGACAGATCACCTGTACTCCATTTATCATACATATATTCCTCTATCAGCGTACAAATTTCACTGGCATGTTCGTCTCGAGCCTGTGTCTTACCCTCGAAGAAATTCTTGACGCCAACCTTTCGGAAATACTTTTCATAACCCTCGGCACAGAATTTCTCAAGCTCGTTTAAAGGCATTTTCTGCCGACTAGCTTCTTCTGCCCATACAGGAATTACACTTCCCCAGTATTCAGCAAAGCTGGTCCATTTCTTCTGGTCAGAATCCAAAATAGGTTTATCCAGCGTCAGGTGTTTGTCGGTCATACGCCAGCGCTCCAGGTTTTCCGCCTCTGCCACAAAAGAATGGAAGTCAATATTGGCAGGTGTATCGCGGAATCCCATGTCATCATTCCAGTTATTATACCGTAACTGTAACAAAGCCTGACGACCGAAAGAGAACGTAAAATATTCAATGATCTCTTCTTCCGGAATAACCACACGTTTAATGCCAAAAGAACTATATTTCTTAGAGCGAACCGGATCAACTACCCCATCTTTAGCTTTTTCATTAAATTCATTTCTCCAGTCCTCAATATTTTCCAGAGAATAAGTACGGATAAATTCACCTGTATTGTCATTCTGCTCCAAGAAAACATAATTGTATAAGAAATCGGCAACGACCAGCGGTAACTGTTGGTGAGAATCAATGGTCAGTCCATTCTCATTCTCGTTTGTATATAGAATACAGTTGTCAACTACTGCCTTCACATTTTCCAAAGGTACACGCTCATATTTGCCGGTCACATCATACGGCATATATTTTTTAGCCATCAACGCATTCAGTTCAACCAATGCGGCATATCCGTTTGCCTGATAACGTCCTGCATCACATCCCATAGGGACTGTGGGTTCTGGAATCATCGCATATAAAACAATATGGGCATCCGGATATTCACAGCGAGTCTGTGCCAATACATCAATGATGGAACCAGAACCCGTACCTCCGGCCAGTCCGGTAAAAATATGGATATTTAGTGTATTTTTCCCGCTAATCCCCTTTGCCTTTATATACTGGGAACGTAATGTACTCAAATAATTTTGTACCGAACTTCCAAACAAAATACGTCCGGCACGACGTTTCTGACCCGCAGCTGTTTCAACACTCCCTATTGTCTTCTGCATAACTTCCGGATCACCGATAAAACCTTTCAACCCCGGAAAACCACTAGGATTAGCAAAGACACTGTTCAATTCTACTCCCCGAACATATACAAACTCACTTTCACCAAAAGAAGCATCTTGCCCCAATACCCTGAAAGTAATATCATTGGGTTGCATCATCTCACGTGTAGAATCTACATATACATAGCCAATAGATAGCTTTGCGCGTTCTTCAGAAGAATATTCCTGAAACAAACGCTTACGAAAAGCTTTCAAGACTTTTCCACCAGTTCCTCCCAACCCAACAAGGATATGGTTTTCATTTCCTTTTATACTCATATTTGTCACAATTTATAAGGTTACATATTCATCATATTCCGATAACGCAAATAATCAAGTCTTTTCTGATCCTGATAGGCCCTATAGCCCAATACGGTTGCAGCTAATAACCAAAAGACAATTCCCCATATCCAACGCCGCATGATATAGCTGGAAAGCTGTGCTTTTATGCCAAGCACTATACTTTCAGGTTTTTCTTGTAACTGTTCCATATTCAGTTCTTCTAAATATTCACTAATCAACGACTCTTCTACAAACGGATATTCTTCCCTAAGCATAGCCTGTATTTCTGATTTTTCGCCTACTTGACAGGTTATCTGCCTAACCGACTCTATCATATTCTGGACTTTCTGATTAGATAAATCAACATATTTCTTTACAGAACAAGCTCCACACCCAAGAAAAGATTGAACACCAATCAATATAAAAAGAATAAATCCAATAATAAGGCTGAAGGCAGTTTCACTTGCCAAATAACGAGGGAATAACAGATGGATAACAAACAGCAATATAGCGACTGCTACAACAGATATTAGTAGTCCACCCAAAATTGATGTAACAATATTTCCAACTATAGCAAACATGAAAAATATTTAATTAATTTTATTTTCTCAAATTAAAAGAAAAAAAATCAGATATCATTATGCAAAATATTTTTTAACTATTAATATCTGCATTTTGTTGTATTTAACACGATAAAAGTGTTTTATAGCATATTTTAAAACATATTTAAGCAAATAATAGAATTCCTATTAGTCCTAATATACTTTCTACATAAAAGTGCACAAAGGAATCACAGTAACATATATTGACTAATATAAAAATTACAAATCAATAATTAAGAAAAAAAATAAAGAAATAGCTTTACAAAGTATTTTCAACAAGAATCATTCGGTATATCCGAGAAGGTAAAATAATATTATTACTCAAGTTATAATGAAACTATTCCAACACAACTTTGACAACTATAATATTGCCTCAAAATACAAATAAATAAATCATACACAAGGATCATAAAATATAAATACACCAATAGAAAGTATCCGCAAACTCATCGTCTTTTAGCAAAACCTCAAGAATATTGCTGCCAAACATCAAGACATTTTTTTATTTTTTGTACAAAATCTTTTGTTTTTTGTACAAAAAATAAAAACGGACTACAAGCCATCAGACTAGTTTACCTTATAAACTTATCATTGAAAGCAATCCTTTTTCTGTATACGTGAAAAGAGCATAAAAAAACCGGCAAGAATACATATCTTCTTACTAGTAGGAGAAATGTATTCTTGCCGGTTTGTTAAAGCCTTCCGACCAATGGTTTATTTCTTGTCTGCTTCTTTCACAGGAGCCGACAATATCTCTTTATATTTTTCCGGGGAAGTCAGCACTTCAATAGCCTTATCCAGATCCTCATCATCTTTCAGGCGTTGCATGACAGCACCTCGCTGATAGAAGTAACGGGTGGCAATTTCCTCAGCTATTTGCTCTTTAATAGGTTTAGCAAAATAATCCAGATCACGGTCCAGATTATGATTCAGTTTCTGCTCCAACGCCTTGAACTCATCGGCCGCACCATCCATATATCCTTCAAATTCTGCAACCTCTTTCAATGTTTTCAGCAATTTTTCGCTCTGGCGATCGTAGGTAAAATTGGCAGCCTTGACTTGTTTCTTAAACTCAGCGTAATCGGCATCGGTAATTTGTATCGAATCTACCGAAGTAATTGCCGGATGCGTTAGACAATATTGTGTTACATAATCAAAAATCAAATCGTCGTTTACCAAATAAAACAAGATATTTGGGAACTTATCTCCCTTCACTTCAATATCCGGACGAATACCTCCACCATCGCGTACCTCACGTCCAGCAGCCGTATGGAATACAGTTGTCAAACTATCAGGAATACGTGCAACCGAGCCGTCAGCATTCTTTTTGGCATAGTCAATAGCCTGAATGCAACGCCCACTCGGAATATAATACTTAGATGTTGTAACTTTCAATGTACCATTATAAGGCAATGGACGAGTTGTCTGTACCAGTCCCTTTCCATACGTACGCGTACCGATAATTACTGCACGATCCATGTCCTGCATCGAACCACTCAAAATTTCGGAAGCCGAAGCCGTATTGCCATTCACCAGTACAGCCAGCGGCATTTCTGTATCAATCGGTTCATTCTGCGTCTTGAACGAACCTGCAGCCTGACGAATCTTTCCTTTGGTCACAACGATTTCCTTCCCTTTCGGGACAAAAAAATTGATGATATCTACTGCTTCCTGCAACGAACCACCTCCGTTGTCACGCAAATCAATCACCAGCGCTTTAGCTCCCTGCTGTTTCAATTCGATAAATGCTTTCTTCACATCCTTTGCACAATTATCCGTAAAGCCCGTCAACGACAGATAACCGATACTATCTTTCAGCATACCGTAATATGGGACCGGATTATTACGAATGTTCTTACGAGTAATCTTAAATTCCATCACCGTGCTGTCGTTCTTCAGCGGACGAAGCACTTTCAGAACAAAGGATGTCCCCGGTTCTCCACGCAATGCTTCGCTAACTTTCGACGAGAAGTCCTGAGGCTTCATATCGCCACGTACCATATCCTTTCCTCCAACCGAAAGAATAATATCTCCCGCCTTCACACCAGCCTCAGCAGCCGGCATGCCTTCCGTAGGCTCCACAATGGCTATACGATCTTTCTTCTTATAATATCGGATAGCAGCCCCTATACCTCCGTATTTTCCGGTAATCATTTCCTTCAAGCTACTGACACCTTCTTCAGGATAATACTCCGTATACGGATCGGTCAGTGCCAACATGCCGTTTACTCCGTTCTGAATCATTTTCTCAGGATTGATCGTATCGACATAAAACAAATCGAGCTCCTTGAAAATAGAATTAAAGATATCCAGATTTTTTGCTATCTGAAAATTACGATCGTCGTCCTTAAAACTAGATAATCCCAGTCCCAGCACAACAACAAACACTCCTATCAACGTTTTCTTCGTATTCATAATCAATGATTTTAACTACAAATAAACACATTATTCCGTTCAGGCTTGCAGAACAGCTTCAATATTTAACTTTATTTCGTTCCATTTCTTCTTTGTCAGAGCAGTTCCTACAGTCTGAATGACAGAACCAGCCAAAATAGTACCAATCTGAGCACACTTCTCGAGCGAATAACCACACGTAAGACCGTAAAGAAAACCGGCCGCATAGAAATCACCAGCTCCGGTGGTATCAACAACTTTCTTTACCGGCAGCGGTTTTGCTTGTATTTCTTCAGTTCCTTTCTTTATCAGCGAGCCATCTTTACCGGTCTTAATAATAACGATACTACACTTTGAAGCAATCTCCTGTAAAGCTTCCTGCGGATCTTTTCCGGTATAAGCCCGTGCTTCGCTTTCATTGGCGAAAACAATATCGACATACTTTGTGATCAGCATATCAAAAAAGTCTCGTTCAGCCTCAACGACATTGAAACTTGCCATATCCAGACAAACTTGCAATCCCGTTTCTTTTGCCAACCGCATAGCCCGGACAATCAAATCGTGGTCTTGTAAAAGATATCCTTCTATATATAAGTAGGAGTAACCTTCAAACATAGAGCGTACTAAATCGTCGGCACACAAGGTAGCCGAAGCTCCCAAGTAGGTAGCAAAGGTACGCTCTCCACAAGACGAAACGAAAGCAGACGCAACTCCCGAAGGACAGTCACACTTCAACAAGGAAGTGTCTACGCCTCGCTTCTTTAATGTCTGCTCGAAGAATCTACCAAACTCATCTCTCCCCACTTTTCCGATGAATCCTGTCTGAGCTTCCAATTCAGCAAGTGCACATATCGTATTGGCAGCAGCCCCTCCGGTTGCCCGATGCAACTTCTGCCCAACCGTTCTTTCTCGTATTTCAAATAATGTTTTTTTATCTATCAATTGCATGCTTCCTTTCGGTAAATGCAGGTCCTCCAGCATTTTGTCATCATCCATCAGAACCAATACATCCACCAAAGCGTTGCCAATTCCAACAATTTTATCCATTTATCTATATTTTTTTTTGCAAAGATATTGCATATTTCAAAATATCCTACTACCTTTGCGTCGCAATTGAGAAAAACCTTCTTCAGTAGCTCAGTCGGTTAGAGCATCTGACTGTTAATCAGAGGGTCGTTGGTTCAAGTCCAACCTGAAGAGCAAAAGACTCAGATTGCAAAATGATTCTTCAGTAGCTCAGTCGGTTAGAGCATCTGACTGTTAATCAGAGGGTCGTTGGTTCAAGTCCAACCTGAAGAGCCATTCTTTTTAAACATATTTAATCTTCTTCAGTAGCTCAGTCGGTTAGAGCATCTGACTGTTAATCAGAGGGTCGTTGGTTCAAGTCCAACCTGAAGAGCAAGAAAGTTCGTCGAAAGGCGAGCTTTTTTTGTAACCCGAAATAAGAAATTAATTTATGGACGATTCAAACTCGCGAACGTGTACATGTAGTATTAACTTTCTCCTCTGGGGGTAAACCGGGGCTTGAATCAGCTTTCATTGCCTTGCTTACTGCCGGCGGACACAAAACAAGAAAGGAGCAATGCAATGAGAAAGTATCTTTACAGCGGAGCCGGTTTTATGGAAATTCCGAACTGGCAACCCAACTGCTGGGTAAATGTAGAATGCCCAACTGACGATGATTTCAGATTCCTGAAAGAAGAACTGAAAGTTCCTGCCTCATTTTTAAACGATATAGCCGATACCGACGAACGTCCTCGTACGGATACGGAAGGAAACTGGCTACTCACCATCCTGCGTATCCCAATCCAGACACCACATCAGAAAGTTCCATATACAACTGTACCCATCGGTATCATAACCAACAATGAGATCATCGTATCTATCTGCTATTATTCTACCGAAATGATACCCGATTTCATTCAGCACACTTGCCGTAAGGGCATCAATGTGCCCAATAAGCACGAATTAATTTTACGCATCATCTACTCGTCGGCAGTATGGTTTCTGAAATATCTGAAGCAAATCAACAACGAAGTGAGTACGGCCGAAAAAGAACTGGAAAGAAGCATAAAGAACGAGGATTTGCTTCGCCTGATGAACTTACAGAAAACACTGGTATACTTCAACACCTCCATTCGTGGCAATGAAGTCATGATTGGTAAACTACAAAATATTTTCAGTGAAAAAGACTATCAGAATCCGGAACTAACAGACGATGTATTGATTGAACTGAAACAAGCACACAACATGGTCAATATCTACAGTGATATCCTGACCGGAACCATGGATGCCTTCGCCTCCATCATTTCAAACAATGTGAATACTATCATGAAGCGTATGACAAGTCTGTCCATTATCCTGATGGTACCGACCCTGATAGCCAGTTTTTACGGAATGAATGTCGACATACACATAGAAGAGCTTCCTCACGCCTTCTCCATTATCGTATTCTCGTCAATCTTTTTGTCGGCTATGGCATTTGTCATTTTCCGAAGAATAAAATGGTTCTGATAGCTTTGTTATACATATTCTGAAATTCATCCATAGCAAAACAATAAAATAATGAAAATCGTATTATTAGAATCACTGGGAATCAGCGAAGCGTCCTTACAACGCCACACAGCTCCGCTAACAGAAGCCGGACATGAGTTTAAGGCATATCCTAAAAATACCAATCCGGAGGTTCAAATAGAGGAGGCCAAAGATGCCGATATCCTCATAATAGCCAATATGCCACTCAGCGCAGAAGTTATCAACAGCTGTTCAAAACTAAAATATATCGATGTAGCCTTTACGGGAGTAGACCATGTCGCCCTCGAAGCTGCCCGTGCTAAAGGAATTCAGGTAAGCAATGCCGCAGGATATTCTACCCAGTCGGTAGCCGAACTGGCCCTTTGTATGATGATTTCTCTACTCCGAAACGTACCTCAGGTATCTGAGCGCTGCCGGGAAGGAAAGACCAAAGACGGTCTGGTAGGATGTGAACTGAGAGGTAAGACTGTCGGCATCGTAGGTGCAGGAGCTATCGGAACACGTACAGCCGAACTGTGCCATGCGTTCGGATGTACAATTTTAGGTAACAAACGTCACGTAACCGGTAATGAACCTTCGTTCATTCACTTCGTCACTTTAGATGAGTTGCTGGAAAAATCGGATATCGTATCCCTTCACTGCCCGCTCACTCCCGAAACTCATCATCTGATCAATGCAGACCGTATCAGACAAATGAAACAAGGAGCCTACCTCATCAATACTTCTCGAGGAGGAGTGGTCGACTCTGAAGCCCTGGCTCAAGCACTGAACGAAGACCGCCTGCATGGGGCCGGTATCGATGTATTCGAAAATGAACCGCCTCTCGATACCAATCACCCGTTACTGCACAGTAAAAATACAATTGTGACTCCACATGTTGCATTCGCTTCAGCCGAATCGATGGAGGCCCGTGCCGATATCGTCTTCGACAATATTAAAACCTGGATGGAAGGAAAGCAGCAGAACATTATATTATAAATAAAAAATAGAAAGATTTTTCATCTTCCCATACAAAAGAGATATCAGCAAAAAGCCAGTCTGGTTCATAGCCGGCCTGGCTTTTTGTTTTGTATTTTTACCTACATAATCTATAACCAGATAATATATCTCAAAGTAAAGCAGTAAATTACAATAATATTTTCCTAAATTTGTAAACTATACGCTTCGGCACACGCGCGAACAGATTATACTATCTATACGGAGTTTTACCGGACAGAAACAAATAAACCCTAAGAATATAAATAATATTATGAAAAAAGAAGGTCTGATTTTATCAGCTTTAATGGTCGCATCGGGAGCTTTCGCACAAAATAAAACTCCCAACATTATCTTCATATTATGCGACGACATGGGATATGGCGACTTAGGTTGCTATGGTCAGAAATACATAAATACCCCTAATATTGACCAGATGGCGGCAGAGGGAATGCGTTTTACACAAGCCTATGCAGGAAGCCCGGTAAGCGCTCCGTCGCGTGCAACCCTGATGACCGGCCAACACAGCGGACATACTCACGTACGAGGCAACAAAGAATACTGGCCACAGTCCGCTGTCGTAACCTACGGAGAAAACAAAGATTACGCTGTTGTCGGTCAGGAACCGTATGATTCTACTCATGTCATCCTACCTGAAGTCATGAAAAAACACGGATATACAACCGGAATGTTCGGCAAATGGGCAGGAGGTTACGAAGGCTCCTGGTCTACTCCCGACAAGCGAGGCGTAGACGAATTCTATGGATACATTTGTCAGTTCCAGGCACACCTATACTATCCCAATTTCCTGAACCGTTATAGCCGCTCGAAAGGTGATAAGGAAGTGAAACGAATCGTACTGGAAGAAAATATCAAGTATCCAATGTTCGGCGACGACTATTTCAAGCGTCCGCAATATTCGGCAGACCTTATCCATCAGGAAGCGCTGAAATGGCTGGATACACAGACAGGAGATCAACCGTTCTGTGGTATCTTTACATACACTCTCCCCCATGCCGAACTAGCTCAGCCTCACGATTCCATCTTCAACGACTATAAAAAGAAATTCTTCACCGACAAGACATGGGGCGGAGATGAAGGATCACGATATAATCCATCGGACCACACGCATGCACATTTTGCCGGTATGATCACACGTCTGGATAGTTATGTAGGGGAGATACTAGCAAAGCTTAAAGAAAAAGGGCTGGATGAAAATACCATCATTTTCTTTAGCAGTGACAATGGGCCCCACGAAGAAGGTGGAGCCGATCCTTCTTTCTTCGGACGCGACGGCAAACTGAGGGGGCTCAAACGTCAATGCTATGAAGGAGGAATCCGTATTCCATTTATCGTACGCTGGCCCGGACATATTGCAAGCGGAACAACCAACGATCACCAGCTTGCTTTCTACGATATTCTCCCCACCTTCTGCGAATTGATTGGCGACAAGAAGTTTATCGGGAAAAATAAAGATGAATTCGACGGAATTTCATTTGCCCCAACACTTCTTGGAAACGATAAAAAACAGCAAGAACATGAATTCCTATACTGGGAGTTTCATGAAACCGATCAAATGGCCGTACGCATGGGTGACTGGAAGCTCCTTGTCAAGAAAGGAATTCCCTCACTGTATAACCTGAAAGAAGATATTCATGAAAACCATGATGTAGCGGCACAAAATCCTACAATTGTAAAAACGATGCTAGGTATCATCCAGCGAGAGCATCAACCCAGTGAACTGTTCAAGGTTACCCTTCCATCGTTTTAAACTTCTATCTACTTCATGTAAAAAAGATAATCCCTTCACTCAGCCTCGTTTACTTAACGAAAACTAAAGTGAAGGGATTTTTCTTACAACCACTAAATAAAAAAGGACTTTAAAGAGTCTCTCGGAGTCCCCATATCTTCAATCATATCCAACTTCAAAAAGATTCTAACTTAAAACTAACCACAAGACAATCTGCAAGCTATGATCTATTCATAGATAATGATCATTTCTCTTTCAGAGTCATCTATGGCTTTTATCCTTACTTATAAGCAAGATACTCCATCTTAATTATCTTTTGCAAATTAATAAATAAATTCTATTACAATTTGTCACCTAAAAAAGTGATTTTTCGGAATACCACGTATGTTACCTAACACATTTCTGCCGAGACAAAAATTTATTACGAATAAAAAATATATATTTGCCATCCAAACAAATACGACAAGCAGAATGAAGATAATCTACCGCTATCTATTAGTAACGCTACTGCTACTTGGCACTTGTCCGCTTTATTCAACCAATATCCCGACAGATACATTACTAATGCATTTATATAGTCGGGCTAATAAACTTATGGAAGAAGGTAGCCTTAAGGCGGCACAAGAGGTTTTCGACAGTGCTTTTGCCGTACCCAAAGTAAACCAGTCTCCTGTTTATCCTATTTTACTGAACGAACAGGCTACCTTATTAGTTTATTTGGGACAAGAGGAACAAGCCTTTACCATGAAAAAGAATGTCCTTCCCTATCTGTCCCAAATAAAAGATCTGGAAAAACATATTAGTATATACAATGACCTGGCTATCCTTTATCGCAGGTGGCATATGAATGACTCAACGATCTATTATTATAACAAAGCACTTGATGCCGCCTTAAAACATAAAGACGAAAGTTGGATTACCCATATTTACAATAATATATCCATATTTTATTTTAACATCCGGATGACTACCGAAGCTGAACAATATGCCGACTTGGCCGCAAGACACGCTACCGAAACAAACGATCCATTTGTAACATTCAGTACCTGGCAACTCCGGTCTGGTATCAAAGTTGAAGTAAATAAACTGGATGAGGCAACATATTCTATCCGCAAAGCTTGGGATATCGCCTGCCATGCAGACGGTAACTCAACAAGATGGAAAATGCGATGCATGCCTTCTTTATTAAGAATTTTTGAAAGAAAAGGACAACCAGACTCCGTAGACTACTATCTTCAATTAGGAAACGAATTACTAAAACAAACTCCTGTGAACAGCATTCCCGCCATAGGCTTTATCCAAATACGAGCCTCCACAGAAATACACCGAAAAAATTACGACAAAGCGCTACAAGATCTTTTGTGGCTGCGGAAAAAGGATACAGGTAGTGAGCCCGAAACAATTCTGAAACAAATAGCTAACTGTTATAACGCGATAGGAGAACAACAATTAGCTTACACATACATGGATAGTGCACGTATGTGGACGGATACGCTTGCACAGCAAAACCTGACTCAAAAGATGGCTGAACTGAATGTTAAAATCCAAATGCAGGAAAAAGAGCTACAAATAAATCGGCTGCAACAAGAAAAGCTTACGCACCAAACCGCCTTACTTAAAGCTGCAATATGTACTGTAGGTCTGCTAATTATTATCTTAATAGCCTTGTTCATCTTACGTTACAAGAAAAAAAATGTAGAGAAAAAAATCCGACTACTTCAACAGGAAAATGAATTGAATTCTGCCCGAAAATATATTGAGGGGCTGGAAGCTGAATGTAAATATTTTGCCAAAGAATTACACGACGGTATAGCTAACGACTTATTAGGATTACAAATGAAGGTAGAAAACTCTACTACCCCCCATTATACTCAAGAGTTAAGTGCTCTTATCAAACAATTGAGAAATAATGTACGCAATATCTCACACGAACTGATGCCACCTGAATTTTTACATCTGACCTTAGACGAGATACTATATCAATACGCTGATAAGTTAAGCAACAATACGGGGATAAAAGTAACTTATTCAGGCATTCCTGATAAAGGTTCTCGCTTGTTACCAAACGAAACAGCTCATGAACTATATCGCATCGTGCAAGAAATTACCATGAATATTATAAGACATACAGATGCCCATCATATATCCATCAAGCTGTATACAGAACATCAACAAGTATATATATTACAAATAATAGACGACAGCACAACATCTATACCTCACGAAACGAAAGACAGAGGAATTGGATTACGTACTGTAAACGACCGCGCCAAGAGCATTAACGGTATTATCACCCGAGAATCGTCTGAAAAAAACAATATATTTACACTTCAATTAAAATTATCATGACCATGAATCCCGACATATACAAATTACTCATCATCGATGACCATCCCATCGTAGCAGAAGGTATTGCAGCCATCGCTTCTCGACAAAAGAATATAACATGTAAAAGTATTACTTGCTTGAAAGACCTATTGTCCGTAATCGCTTCCGAACAGTTTGACATGTGCATTACGGATCTGGAATTTCCTGACACAAACGGGTTCCAGTTCATCCATATCTTACAAGACAAACTACCGTCATGCAAAATTCTGATTTATACCATGCATGAAGAGCCGTGGGTCATTGCCCGACTATCAGAATTAAACATTTCCGGGGCTGTTTCCAAACACACTGACACCAGTGAGTTAAGTACAGCCATTACAAGCATCAGAATGGGGAATAAGTACTTTAGTGAGGTCTTCGCAACCCTCAACAAACGAAAGTCAACCACCGAAGGTCATAAAATACCGGAACTTTCCAAACGAGAAAAGGAAGTACTTTCCTACCTGGCGGAAGGTCTCAGTACCTCTCAAATAGCAGCCTTATTATGTTTAAGTAGCAATACGATCCAGACATATCGAAAACGATTGATGGAGAAACTGAATGCTAAAAATGTTGCCGAATTGGTGTCTAAAGGAAAAGAAATCTTCTAATTTTACCCTTCACGCCCTTCACATACATACACTATTGCTCTCTTACATCCAGCTAATTTTTGAAAAAACTTATTTGAACTGCTGATTATAAGTAATTGTGAAAAGCGTGAAGGGCAAAAACATCTAAAAAATTTTTGTTTTTAAGGAAAACGTCGGCATCTTTTAATCAACTTCTCGAGACGTTTTTTTAAAATTTGTACAAAAAATTTTTGTTCTTGGCGATAAGATCATGAATAACCAATGATTAATCACAAAGTAAATCTCGTAAGAGATAACCCTTTTTCGTCAATGATTCAGAAAGAGTCCTTATGGATCGAATCACAGCGTGCCGAAATCCTCTTCAGAGAATATCCCGATATAAAGAAAGCTTACTATCTTTCAATGAGATTCGGACTGATATATCACCAGTGGAAGCATAAGAATACCACATTGACAAGACTTGCCAGAATCCATCAATGTAAAAATAAAGAGTTCCGTTCACTATTCAGAGGAGTAAGAGATAAGGCCTTCTTTTTGTTCAGGCTGGCTAAAATTTATGCCTAATCAACGAATTCCTCAGGTTTTTACGTTGAGCCCTTGTTATGCTATGTTTATGCCAATAAAAAGAAATCCCTCATAAGCAATTAACTTACAAGGGATATAACTATTGATTCGTACTCGAAGCGGGACTTGAACCCGCACAGCCGCAATGGCCAAGGGATTTTAAGTCCCTCGCACAATTCCACCATTCGAGCAGCCTTTTATCCTATTATTATGCTATAAAACAGCCACTTATATTACCTCATCTATATTAAAAACATTGTAATAAGAATGTCTGGTTTAACTCATAGTTTAACTCCGGCAATGAAACCAAGATATTTGACAATAAATTAATAATCTCTTTGCAGTCTTGCCCTGCATCACAAAGTTACTCAATATAGCTTTCCTATGCAATGAATTACTCTTATAGTTAAGGCTATTCCAGTAACTTTTTTCTCTATTGAATGATATTGTATTTGACTGTATTATATGAGTTTCTCTATTACTCAAAATCATTCATAAATTGTATATCTAAGCTATTGTCAAGTAGTGGTGTCAAATTATTTAATGGGTATATCAGATTATTATTTCTTTAAAATCCACCTGTGAGAAATAGCTATATTTCATTTTGAGTATTCAAGGCATATCTGTATAATCGTATAAGTTAATATATAATGTTATGTGCTAGAACTGAAAAAGCCAACTTATCCGAGTAACTGGGTAGGTTGGCTTTTGTTTTTATATAGCATTGTTATATAGAACTAATAGCGCATGATAATTCAATCAGTGTGTTTCCTAAATATTTCTCAGAAATAGCTTCTGAACTGTATTCGTCTATTTCTTTTATCCATGCTTGGTGTGCTGTAATCCATTTATTGATTTTGGAAGAAAGTTCAGATATGTCTTTTTTTGTTGTCTTTAATAGTTCTGCATAATCGTTTCCGTTTTCTTCTTCATATATGCTTTCCTTTAATTTTATCAGGAAACAATTTACAGGTAATTCTTTAACGCATTCCACATAGATACCTTGATTATCCCAAGTTTCAAAGTCATTTTTCAGTATGCTTTTATCTCTTCTATATAAAGTTATATGTGACTCCAATATCTTAAGCATCCCAGCAGATGAAGCAGAACTGGTGCAAGAACCACCCCAATATTTTAAGTAAGTGCAATCTGCGTAGGCTTTTGATAGTAATTCCTCTAATTCATACCATGCCGTAATCTCATCCTTCAACAACTTTCTTTGTTGTTCTGTCTTACATATATCGAACAGTTGAGCATATTCATTAAATTGCTGGAATATCAGACGAGTATATTCTACTCCATTTCTTACATTCATTCCCATTGTAGAATCATCCGAGTCTAGTTCCCATAATTTACGACTTGCTTCAATCACAGTATCAGCCTTAGCATACTCTGATATGGTATCTGTTCCCAGTTTTTTCGCATTATAATATTTACACAACCTCTTACGGTATTCATTCATCCACTTTAAATCGTTCTCAAAAGAAAGAGAAGATAAAGAATCAGTGTAAACATATTGATAGAGAGGACTTATCAGTGCAACAAGTTCTCGGTTAATTTTTAAGATTGTATCAGCTGTCCAGAATTCAAGGCTTTCAACATTTGCGCATTCTTCTTCCATCATCAACTCTGCAATCTGTCTGAACACAGTTCCAGCCATTAGTCCACCGCTTGCAGGTTTATCTTTCTTGTTGATGGACACAATTATGCTGTATTGAGGATTATCGGCAGGAAAATAACCACAGAACTCAACTGCGTATTCGCCATTTGGAAGTTGTATTGTTCCCGTTGCTCCAGCTATTTTTACTTTATCAGACATGGCTGGTTTAGCCAATCCATCCGTTACTGTATATTCCAGTGCTCGCTTAATATTATTGACAGCTGCTTTATCACCAATAGTACCTTGTGCTATGGCATTATAAAAAGTCAGATTCTGCAAAGGAGTAGTGAACACTCCATATCCCGAAGGATTATAGACAAGACTGGTATCTTTCACTTGATAGCCATACTTTGTAAGTGCTTTTGCAAAAGCCTGTGCATCCTTAAATGTATGCTTGGCAGTTTTATAGTTGGCAATATTTGAAGAAAGTCCGAATCCTTGTTGTATGGTAATCTTTCCATATCCTCCCCTGTACCAATTATGGTCGAGTAGGGTATCTTTACCTATAATTAAAGTACCATTACCTACGTCTACAGTATCAGAAAGCTGAATAGTCTTTGTTTCCAGTGCTGCCAACAGTGAAGCGGTACGTATCAAGCCAGATTCTTGTGGCTTTAGTTCTGTACCAGCAGAGGCTTTTATTTCTCCTGTCTGCACTTCCATTACAATGACTTGTCCAGCTGTTGCGTCAAGCTCGGACAGTCTGTTTTGTAAGATAGAATCTACCTTCATTTGTAGGGTGCTGTCGATAGTCGAAATACGACTTACACTGTTATTTCTAATATTGCAAGATGCAAGCGGTATAATTATTGATATAAGAATAAGAGTTTTTTTCATAACTCTACAGACTAAAATTTTCTAAAGATCATTAGCAGTTGTTTATTTATATTCTTTTACAGAATCAATCCTCCCAATAATGTTCTGTCATTTTTTGATAAAAGTTTTCTGATAAGTTAGTGAAGGATTTTTGTCTTTCTTTTTCTGAATAATAAGGGAAATATATAATCACTTCATCAACTTGTGTACGAACCCAGTATGTATGTATTTTAGAAAAGAATGATGAATCATATTCTAAGTCATTTTCCCATAACATATCTCCTAAATAGGAAAGTTTTAGGTATTGTTTTGTTAAAACTTCTTTTATCCAAGAACAGGGATGATCATATGCGTTAAATTTCTCGAATGAAACCTTCCTTTCATAGAATTCATGATTAGTACCACATTGATTTAAAATTGAATTCTCTATATATTGATTTCCTATAGGTATAAAAGCATATGTTTTTTCTTGATAACCATTATTGTTCCAATTAAAAAACTCTCCTGGTGTGAGGCAAATAATTGGAGATAAAGAATGCTTCTGTAAAATCAAAGCATAGTCATATAAATTTTCTCTTTTTTCATTTATAGTATTAATTACATTAGCATATAAAGCAAGTGCACAATCAAATGCTTCTTTTCTTGAAATATTTTCCATATAATAAAAATTATGTGTGTAAATTGGTTTCTAGAAAGCTATTAGAAATAAGGCATGGTGCCTATATCTATATAGTCTTTTTTACTAACATTACTAATGTTTAATTGCTAAAAATTCTAGTATTCGTTAATTTTAATTTAGCCCAGCAATTAAGAGTATTACCCAAATTATCACAATAGCCCAATCCCCTAAACCTCCTCTTGACAACATGGTTAGAGGCCACAAAAAATCCCAATTGCTGATGAAGCACATAAAAGCATAAATAATGCAAGCAAGTATTAGCATAATTAATAATTATTGTACTTTCCCAATTCCCCGAAGAAAGCTGTTAATAATAAAAAGGTGTGGGAATTATATTGGTCTTATCCTTAGATTAGGTCTTCGCAAGGCTCTTAATAGACCCCATCCGGTATATGGGAACCCTATAGGAATAAGGCTAAATATCGTTGTGTGGGTACCATTTTAGATTCAAGTTCAGAAGTTTAATCTAAGAAGATATTTCAATAACACCTTTCGTTAATTATGGCCTTCCAGTATTCAAAACTAAATAACTGAATTTGTAGAAAAGCTAACAAAATATTTTGAATTATAATGGTTTTGTAACAAATAAATTTTATTTAAAGGAAACTTGAAAAAGTCAACCTGTCATATGATTGGGTAGGTTGGCTTTTGTTCTTTATATCAGAATCTATCCTGAATTTGTAGCCTTCATTAGAATTATTTGTACCTACAATTTATTTATATGTAATAAAATATTTTCGGAGTATGTCATTATTTGCCTTATAACCCGAGATATAAGCTCGACGCTCAATGCAATTATTATGAGAATCATATTTAATGTCATATTTGTAAATGGTCAAATTTCCATTATCATAGTCTTTCATTAGAACTATATCGCCTAAATCGTTATATTCATATTCCCATTGACATATCGTTCGATTGTCTTTACCTTCTAAATCTTTTAGTTGAAGTTTATATCGTATTTGCGTGTCTTGATAGTTTAGATTGTTATGTGAGTCATAACGATTTATTATCAATTGCTCTTTATAGTTTTGATTTTCATGATAAAATTGAGTTATTTCATTTATGCAATTCCCACAATTATCATACTTACGACTTTTAATGTAATCCAACATGCCATTATAGTAATGTTTTTCTAATGTTAATTTATCAATTTCATTATAAGTAAGTTCATATTGGCTACAATTCAAATTTGATATACCAGTGATAGTTCTCCTATGGTAATAGGATTTATAATAGAAGATATCATGCAATCTATTTTTTTTAATTTCAATAGTATTTTCTAAAGTTCTTGTTGTCGCGTCGTATTCTTCTATATTCTCTTTGCAACTTCCATCTGGGAAATAAGTGACTTTTCCGAGTTGTCTTTTACTCTTGTTTATGTTTTCAAAAGAAATAAGATTTCCATTCATATAATCTTCCTTACTTCTCATTATCAGATTTTCGATTTCAACTATTTTAGATGCGAATAATCCTCTTTTTTCTTTTTTTATGAAATATAATTCCTCAATTACAGAGATTATATTAGTGCGATTTTTCAATTCTATCATATCTTATCTTCATTACTTAACATGAAACCATTGAGCCCTGTATATTGTTTTAGTGCATATCTGGCCTCTACTTCTATTGATTTGCCTTTTACAATTAAAGTATCAAAGCCGAGTGACATTAGTTGTCGAACAAAGGATTTGTTTGTTAATATGTATTGGGCGATATTTCTTAATTCAGATGATTTGAGATTTGCATCATTTTCTATGGTGATTTTAAAACCACTCCGAAAAAAGAATGTACTCATTTCATGGGCAAAATTTGGTTCACCTTGTGAAATAGATACTTTACAAAAATATTCTAATTCTCCAGAATAATAATAGTCTTTAAAGGCCTGATTCATTGACGTAATTATTCTTGTTCGCTCGAATGAACCACTTAGCAAAGAATCTAATAAATTTTTAAAAAAATCAATAATCTTCATTGCGCTTTATTAATTTAGTGTGAATTTCTTTTTCTATTTTAATTAATTCTGCATAATTAAATTTATTGGCATTAAGTCTGTTAGTTAATTCCTGAGCTATTTCTTTTTGCGTAGGATTTTTATCAGGATGTGCTGACTTAATTAATTTTTTATATAAACTTTTAGATTTAGCAATGCTATCAACGATATTTAGTGCCTCTTTTTTTGTACATTTCTTTCTTGCAAATAGGACTTTTAATATATTGAACATGATAACACATTTTAATGTAAAAAGCAGAACAATTTATTGCAAATAATTATCGATAAGATATCGATTGAATTATTGTAGAATATCTATATTCTAAACCAATCATATTACAGCATAGAATAATTCCTTTTTTGATAAGCCAAAAGAATTGAGTGCCAAGTAATTTGTTAAAGATATTAAGAATGAAAGTCGAAACGATTATCCAAATTATAGTAAACATTGTGATATTAATTCTTGAGTTCAACTTATAAATGCAACTTTTTGGGTGCGGATAATAAGCAATAAAAA
>ERZ780119.4-NODE-4-length-83094-cov-10.0713_pt1 | contig 83094 bp, 62 predicted proteins | sample MGYA00433083_ERZ780119 | MGnify/ENA primary metagenome ERZ780119 (study PRJEB29588, sample SAMEA2149557) | human gut metagenome | biome: human gut; feature: human-associated habitat; material: faeces | place: Denmark | collected 2008/2010 ... | reverse complement strand
TCTTCAGAAGTGTCATGTCCTGACGGATAGAATTATGTGAGAATACATGGAAAAAGGGCAATAAAAAATGGCATATGAAGATGATAGACCATAATCATTTCATATGCCATCTTATTTTGGGGACATTTACTGAATATCCCTACTTATTTACAGTTTCCAGTACAACGCGGCTTGATTTGTTTGAAGAAATCATTACCCTTGTTGTCTACCAGGATGAATGCCGGGAAGTTTTCAACTTCAATCTTCCAGATAGCTTCCATACCCAGTTCAGGATATTCTACACATTCAATGCTCTTGATGTTATTCTGTGCAAGGATAGCAGCCGGACCACCGATAGAACCCAAATAGAAACCACCATGCTTCTTACAAGCATCAGTTACAGCCTGACTACGGTTACCTTTAGCCAGCATAATCATGCTACCACCATGACTCTGGAACAAGTCAACATACGGGTCCATACGTCCGGCAGTAGTCGGTCCCATAGAACCACAAGCCATACCGGCAGGAGTCTTAGCCGGACCAGCATAGTAGATAGGATGATCCTTAATATACTGAGGAAGATCTTCACCACGGTCCAGACGTTCTTTCAGTTTGGCATGAGCGATATCACGACCTACGATGATTGTACCGTTCAAAGACAGACGAGTTGCAACAGGATACTTATCGAGTTCAGCCAAGATTTCCGGCATCGGACGATTCAGGTCAATCTTTACAGCATTACCTTCACCAGCCTGACGCAATTCTTCAGGAATCAGTTCACCCGGATTTGAATCCAGTTTTTCAATCCAGATACCGTCTTTATTAATCTTACATTTGATGTTACGGTCAGCAGAACAAGAAACACCCAGACCAACCGGACAAGAAGCACCGTGACGAGGCAGACGGATAATACGAACATCGTGTGCATAATACTTACCACCGAACTGTGCACCCAAACCGATACGGTGAGCTTCTTCCAAAACTTGTTTTTCAAGTTCCAAGTCACGGAAAGCACGTCCGTATTCGTTACCAGTAGTAGGCAGATTATCGTAATAATGAGTAGATGCAAGTTTAACAGTCAGCAAGTTCTTTTCAGCAGAAGTACCGCCAATGACAAATGCGATATGGTAAGGAGGACAAGCAGCTGTACCCAGAGTCTTCATCTTTTCTACCAGGAACGGAACCAGAGTAGCCGGATTCAAGATAGCTTTTGTTTCCTGATACAAATAAGTCTTGTTGGCAGAACCACCACCTTTGGTTACACACAAGAAGTTGTATTCCATACCTTCGGTAGCCTCCAGGTCAATCTGAGCCGGAAGGTTACAACGAGTATTCACTTCTTCGTACATGCTCAGCGGAGCATTCTGTGAGTAACGTAAGTTATTTTCAGTATATGTTTTATATACGCCCAGCGACAAAGCCTCTTCATCACAATATCCAGTCCATACCTGCTGACCTTTTTCACCATGTATAATAGCAGTACCGGTATCCTGGCAGAAAGGCAATACGCCCTTAGCTGCAACTTCAGCGTTACGCAGGAAAGTCAGAGCAACGTATTTATCGTTTTCGCTGGCTTCCGGATCACTCAAAATTTTGGCTACCTGTTCGTTATGAGAACGACGCAACATGAAAGAAACATCGTGGAATGCAGCATTAGCCATTGCTGTCAGACCTTCCTTTTCGATTTTCAGGATAGGTTTTCCTTCGAACTCGCTTACAGACACATAGTCTTTTGTAAGCAAATAGTATTCAGTAGTATCTTTTCCGTGTTCAAACATCGGCTGATACTTGAATTCTGGTGTTGCCATAATGATAAGAAATTAATTGTTAGTTACTATGTCAGCAAAGGTACGAAGTATTATCGAAATTTTTCCTTAATTAAGATAAAATCTTTGTAGCAGATGATTCAAAAACTCACGGGAGTTTCCACTAGTCCACTTCAATAGCAACCTTCCTTTTACCTATTCCGAAACACCTTAGTTCATGGCTCTCAGCAAGTCCCGTTGTAAAACATCCACCCCGGGAAAACCTACATAACGATCCTGTAGCTTTCCGTCATAACTAATAACCAGATATCCCGGAATGCCCGTAATACCATACGAACGACAAAGATATTCCCATTGCTTCTGTGTCAGGCGATAATGTACTCCATTTATGTCAGCTATCGCATTTTTCCAAGCATCTTCCGGCGAAGAAGGTCCTGTAATGTAAATATAAACCACATCCTTTGCCGACAACTTTTTTTTTAACAAACGAACAGCCGGCATACTTTTACGACACGGTCCACACCATGTAGCCCAGAAATCAACAAGAATGGCACTTCCCCGATGCTGGGAAATAATGGCAGGTAAGATGTCGGCTCCAGCAACCAAGGAATCCAATTCAGCAATAACATATCCTTTAGAAGCCTTTGCACGTTCCGAAAGCGCCTGCATAGCCTGCATTTTCTCCTTTACATACGTGCGTATTTCCGACTGCCCGATCAGATTCAATGCCTTCCTGTCGTCCGAACTCATACGTTCTTCCTTCACAGTATTCCGGTAGATACTTCTCGCCTTCTTCATATCCTCCCATACATCCTGCATTTCACCTTTATCTCTTTCCAGATACTGCAAATAAGTCATATAATCACTACTATATCTAGCATAAGGAGAATCTACTTCCTTCGGCATTGTACCATGTGTACCTTGTAGAACCAATGCATTCACCTTCAAATTGGCCAAGACATATTCTTTATATGCCTCACCCACTCTTTTATCATCTTTCAGTTCTGACTCATACCCATTCAGTCTATCCTGTACGAAAGCATCATATTCTTCATCCGACATCCCCGTAGTGTTATTAACAAAATCAGTCTCATCATCAACAGCAAGAGGATATCTCCATGTAGCCAGTTCCGTATTCAGCAATTCCTCTCCTCCGTCGAACCAAGCCTTCTGCTGCTCTCCATATTTATTTTTCAGTAAATGAGAAGCCGACATGCTCAATCTTGGTAAATGAATATATACAGTCATCTCCTCTCCCGGAGAAAGAAACAGATTTAACTCAGCCTTATTAATCTGGAGCTTAGCACCTCCGGCAATCAATAAATCGGTTTCAATATGAAAAGATCCATCCTGACGTACTTTCACCGTTTTCCCCCACTCGTCAGAAAACAGCCAGTCGGAATGACGGAAGACCACATCCAACCCCATTTGGGAATCGTACCCTAATATATATCCGTTAATAATTGATTTTCCAGTTTTCAGACGAGGTTCCGGTAAAGACTTACTCCTCTCCACAACACGAGTCTGTAAAAAACTAGGTACATAGACATAAGGCTCTGCCTTGCTCAACTGCACTCCCCAAATAGTCCAGCCCTCTTCTTTTTCCACAAAATCGACAGCATGCACACCTGCCGGTATCGGAGCAAAAGAAAGGATGATAGAATGCTTGCCCGATGCCGGAATAGCTTCCGGTTCCGTCAGTCCATCAATAGACACACCCTCCGCTTCACGCAAACAAAACTCCTGCTGGGGAGTACGCAAACATGTATGCGAAGAAATAACCGCCATTTCACCCGGTTGACCATACAAAACAGCATCCACTTGCGTCTGTTCATCGGTCAAGATAATTTTTTTAATCTCAATTTTTGACGTATTGGTTGTGATAAAACACGGATGGCTGACTTCCCTTTTACGATAGGTTCCAGCCTGAGCCATCATGCAAACACAGCACAGCATGCAAAACAGCCATATATTTTTCATAGTAATATCGCCTTTTATAAACCTCTTAAACGTTCAATCAATTCATTACCCAATGCAGTCTTCACTTCGATATGCTTCAGCACAGCTGTCACAAACGGATTACTTTCGAACACCCCTCGAACTTGTTCAAAGTCGAGTACCTGTTCCTCCTTGCTGCCGTCTGCCCCAAATCCCGTCATCGAAGTAAGAGAAAATTCTTTCTTGGCATCTTCATACACCATTCTATCAAGTCCAACAACTGATTTCTGCCACTGATGCACAATGTTAATGATATCTTTTGCCGTAATCGTTTCTGCATTCAGCCCATAAAACTCCAGCATCTTACCATAGGCCCACGTCCATTCATACGTATAATAATTGGCATGCATTTCAGCAAAACGATCATGAATCTGGTCCACTGTATATAATGTACCTGTTTCGATGTCGTTCATCAGTCGTTCAATCTCTGTCTTAGGTGCAATCAATCCCGAAATATCCACCCATTCTCCTTCTCCTATCACCGTATCTGGCTGCAAGCGACAACGTATCTCCTCATTATTTTTAAAGCAGATACCTTCCAGACGTTTGATGACAGAATTCCCCAAAAATTTATGAATGGCAGTTTCATAAAAGCCAATTCCTTTATTCAACGCCGAATTTTTAATCTTCGCACTCTGGTAAGAATATATTTCCGATGTTTCACCAGACACCCGTTGCAATTCCTTCAGGATACTCCTTCCCTTCATCATCTTCTGGATGGTATACGGACTGAGCAAATTATAATTTATCTGATCCAGGCGTACAGGATCTTTACGCAAGTCACGCTTCGGCCATTTCTGCGCATCGCGAATGGTTCCCACACTGCGAAGGTTAACCCCCGGAGCCAGATAAGTCGTATTCTTATCCTCTATCAGATACGAAAAAGGTAAATCCGACGTATCCGGATGATTTACATGACGCCCCATCACTAATGAAAAGGCACCGATACGTGCCGGCCAAAGAATATAAGAATCAGAAGTCGTCTTCGCTCCTCGCTCCAATGCCCCCTGATGAATCGGTCCCAGTTTATACATGTGATTACTCTGATTAGAGCCGGAACCCGCATTCATGAAAGAAAACATACCAGCAATCAGCAACGTCGATTTATGATGCGTAACCGTGAACGGTCCGGCAAAGATAGCACATGCCTCTCCATTCTCCTCCTGACAATTACTGAAGAATAACGAGTCGGAAGCCGAATAATTATGCCCCATGTGACAAGCCTGTCCCACAAAACATCGGGTAATCATTGTCCCATCCTCTATATGAGAACCACTGGAAATAATAAAATCATCACAGACTACCCCGTAACCGATATGCACAGGATCGGCCGCATTGCTGTTAATACTACCGTTCTTTAATCTTCCGGCTCCTTCTATCTCACAATAATCGCCAATACGAACATTCTTGATATAGCCCGAATTAACGATAGTAACATGCGAACCGATTGTACCGACATCAGATGCATGTTCATCCGCATACGCTTCTATCAGCGCCTTCATACGTTCAATCAACTGCGGACGATGACGATACAAAGCCATAATATACGCCTGATGAGCAGAAAGCCGGTCGTGTATCATCACTTCACGGCCCCCCGTTTCATTCAAGACAGAAACCTCCACTCCGTTCCCAAAACGAGATTTTTTATCCACCAGAATGATATCCACGTTTTCGATAAACGTATATGCTCCAATCTCATAATTGGCAATATAATTCTTTACATTTTCTATGCAACAATTATCCCCAACCGTTACATTATGCAATGTCACATAAGACAGTCCTGCATGTTTACAGATACCTCCCGGCAGGGCAAACTCATACTCGAACACACCCAAACGTACCTTGCCCGAAAAGCGAGCATGGTGAACATAATCAGGAGTAAAATGCTCGTCAACCTGCACATCATTCCAGTCAGAAGCCGAACAAGCCTGTGCTTCCAGCCTGTTTATCTCTTCATTAGTCAGCGAACGGTAGTTTTTCATATTTTATTCTTCGTCGTAGGTTTGATAAAGAAAATCGTTATAAGGATATTTCTGCACATGCAGTTCCCTTACTTTCTTATAGACAATATCTTTCAACTCGTCGATATTCGTCTTGTTACGGGCAGAAATGAAGATGCAGTTATCATTCATCTTAGCCATCCAGGTATGCATCAGTTCTTCCAGCGTAATATTCTCTTTCGTCTTTGGTGTCAGATCATCTTCAGCCTTTTCCACATACGTATAAGCATCTATCTTATTAAAGATAATCATCGTCGGCTTACCTCCGGCACCCAGATCCGCAATTGTCTTATCTACCACCTGAATTTGTTCTTCAAAATCCGGATGCGAAATATCAACCACATGCAACAGCAAGTCTGCTTCGCGCACTTCATCCAGCGTCGATTTAAACGAATCCACCAAATCGGTAGGGAGCTTACGTATAAATCCTACTGTATCAGACAGCAAGAAAGGCAAATTGTCAATAATCACCTTACGCACCGTTGTATCGAGAGTAGCAAACAGCTTATTTTCGGCAAAGACCTCACTCTTCGCCAGCAAATTCATCAGCGTCGATTTTCCGACATTCGTATATCCGACCAATGCCACACGAATCAGTCGTCCACGGTTCTTGCGCTGGGTAGACTTCTGCGTATCAATATCAGCCAGACGCTGTTTCAACAATGCCATACGATTCAAGATAATACGACGGTCCATTTCCAACTGCGTTTCACCCGGACCACGAAGTCCCACAGAACCTTTACCACCTCCGGCACCAGAACCACCGCCCTGACGTTCCAGGTGTGTCCACAAACGCTGCAATCGGGGCAACATATATTTATACTGTGCCAGCTCTACCTGCGTTTTGGCATTGGCAGTCTGTGCGCGCATGGCAAAAATATCAAGAATAAGTGATGTACGGTCCAGAATCTTTACATTCAGTTCCTTTTCGATATTTCGTATCTGTTTGGCAGAAAGTTCATCATCGAAGATCACCATACCCACTTCTTCACCTCCTTCTTCGTGCTGCTGAAGAAGATATTCCTTAATTTCCTGCAACTTACCCTTTCCAACATAAGTCACGGAATTGGGAGTATCCAGTTTCTGAGTAAAACGTTTAACCACCTCTGCTCCGGCTGTTTCGGCCAAAAAAGCAAGTTCATCCAAATATTCATTCGTTTTACGTTCATTCTGCGTCTGGGTAATCAATCCCACCAGCGCAGCCTTTTCAGTTTGAGCTTCTGATATAACAAATTCTTTCATTCAGTATAGTTGTATTTCTAGTTTCGCAAATATAAACAAAAAAGCACGCATCAAGTATTTTATCAAACAAAAAAAACAAGAAACCCGTCACCAACTTATAATAAAGTCAATGACGGGTTTCTAAAAAATCAGCTAATTATGCTTATTTTCAATCAGCAAGATTAGGATTGTTTATGATTTCATTTTCAGGAATCTTAAATGTCAAACGTTCATCCTTATAATCATAAGTCTGTCCCGGAAGCATTGCATCTTCCTGACAACGAGTAATACTCTTCTGGAATCGTTTCATAGTAAGCAGGCCACGTCCCTCAGCCCACAATTCCAGACGCCAGTTGAAATAGATTTCATCCATGAGTTCTTCTTGACTCATCTGATCTACTTTTGCCGCAGTTTCTGTATCACGTTCAGCCAACAAAGCTTTCAAAGTAGTTTTTGCTGCCGGAAGATTATTATTACGTGCATTAGCCTCAGCATTTATCAGATACATTTCAGCAACACGCATATAAACTTCATCATCATACCATTCTCTGTTTCCGAAAATACGTTTACTGTCATAGAACTTCCACCAGTTTGTCAATTCATACTGTTCTCCATTTTCATCAGTTTCAGTAAACCATTTCTTACGAACATCCGTATCCGGTATAGAATTATACAAATTAGTATCAACCAACTTTTCACCACCGGCATATGCATAACTATACGTAAACAAGTCCATATGTCCCCAGAATGTAGGCAGAGCCGGAGAGTTGCTTGTAGTCAAATCAATAGCCCACATCCATCCCGGAATAGAAACAGAGTTAAATCCAGAGTTTATAACTTCTGTTCTGCTCATTAATGTATATTCATGTGAATCTATCACATCTTGAGTCAATTGAGCCGCTTCTTCATTTTTACCCATCATAAGATAAACATACGCCAGCATACCCTTTGCTACAGCCTGATTAATCTGGTCTTTTTGTCCTGAAGGACGTTCATATCCTTCAAGCATAGGAATAGCATCCGTCAAATCTTTAACAATCAGACTATAAACATCTTCTACGCTCGATTTCACTGCAGCTTCAGAAGTTAACTGAGTACGATAAATAGGTATTGCCAAAGCCGTTTTATCTTCCAAATAAGGACGAGCATATAAATTTACCAAATTAAAATAAGAATGTGCTCTCAAAGCTTTAGCCTGTGCAAAATACACACCATTTTCCCCAGTAGGTTTTGCCTCATCACCTCCAGCAGCATCTATAATTTCATTAGCAGCCTTGATAAGACGGTAGTAATATCTCCAGAACTGATAAGAGAATTGAGCTGCGGTACGAGTTGAACAGGTTAAATCACCTGCCATTTCAAACCAGCCATAACCTTTCATCATGATGACCATATCACCACTCATCAAGTCTGTTGCGATATCAACGGCCTTTTGCCCAAAGTCATCATGTCCTCCAACACCACCAGTAGACATAGCAAAAGTAGTAGAATATGTACCTAATGCTTGTCCCATCAGGATATTGGTATTCCATTTAGCTACCTCTTCCAAATCACCAGAAGTGATATAATCCGAAGGACTTTTTTCCAAAAAAGAATCTGAACAGCCACTGTTTAAAAGCATCAAGCTTAAAGCAGCAACCGGAATATATTTATTTAATTTCATAAACTTCTGATTTTATTTTAATTAAAATTGAACTTTAATACCTCCCATGATTGTACTCAACGGACTATACTGGCTTCTACCAGATTCACCAGAGTCGTTATCATTATCATTGCTACCACTACCCGAAGCAGCATTAGCAACATATCCCTTACGAGCAGAAAGGAAGAATAAGTTATCTCCAGAAACATATACACTCAAACCACCTACACGCAACTTAGATGTAATACTCTGTGGGAAAGTATATCCTATACGGAGGTTAGCCAGATTCAGGTAAGAACGGCTGATCAAGAAACGTGTCGAAGTTGAATTGGCATAGCTAGTACCATCAGAACCACCACCATAATTATTGGTAAGTCTAGGAACATCCGTAATGTCACCCGGTTGCTGCCAACGATTTTCAATATCCTTGTGCCAGTTATGTTGTCCTGCTCCATCATTATGCATCAATGCCTGGTAGTTATAATCATATCCATATCCACCTAAGCTATATGAGAAAGTAGCATTAACCGTAAAGCCTTTTGCATACAAATCAAATCCGAAACCACCTTGTAATGCAGGTATAGCCGATTTATCTACGAATTTCTTAGTAGCCTGACTCCAGTCACTGGTCTGTTCAACTTCCAACTGGTTGATGGTCTTAGTTGATTTATAAGTTTCCATATCCGTAATCAACTCTTTTGTACCATCCGGCAATACATTATAATACTGATTATACATAGCATATCCAGTTTGAGGATCTACGCCAGCATATTCACGCATATAGAAGTCGTACAGAGAATGTCCTTTTGCCCATCCATAGTAAGTACTCAGTTCCAAAGCCTTTTCTTTACCAGTTGTCTCATCGATAGGCATTTTAGTCATTTCATTCTTATAATATCCACCATTAACGCGGAAATCAAACTTATAATCTTTCTTATTCAAAATATGTGCGGTCAAAGAAAATTCCACACCCTGGTTTACCAGCTCTCCATCATTTACCGGATAAGAAGCATATCCCAAAGAAGGAGCCACCTGTTTCATAAACAACATATCAGTTGTCTTTTTGTGGAAGTATTCAACTTCACCTTCAAGAACATTAGCTATATCAAATTCAATACCCGTATTGATTGTAGAACTTCTTTCCCAAGTCAAATCGGGATTACCTTTATAAACAAAGCTGAAAGTATAGTTATCATTCAAGTTGTTAATCTGATATAAATCTTCATACGGATAATATCCAGCGACAACAGGACTTGTTATGAAATCCTGATTACCAAGAACACCCCAGCTCAACTTATATTTCAAGTTTTTCAACCACTTTACATCTTTCATGAACTCTTCATTGGTAATAGCCCATGCAGCACCGATAGATCCAAATGTACCCCACTTGTGGCCTTTAGCAAAACGTGAGCTACCATCAGTACGAAGTGTTCCATGAATAAAATACTTATTATCCCAGTCATAGCGCAACTGACCGAAATAACTTTCAATCGCATAGCCATAAGTATACGATTCCATATAATCCATTACAACAGCATTACTCCATTCGGTATTATCCGGACGAACCATCTTCGATTTTGATCCGTATGAAACGTTAGTAGTACTATTCGTTGATTCATGAGCAACGAAAGCATCAAAATTGTTTTTACCAAAACTTTGGCTCCATGACAAAATCTGATTGGCAGTAAAGTTCAAATAATTCACCTGAGTCTTAACAATCTGTCCTTTACCTGCACTATCACCATAATAAGGATTAGTCAATTCATTTTCAGCCTGACCGTAATATTGAAGTCCTAAATTAGCCGTAGCTTTAAAATATTTCAAGAAGCGAGCTTCAAATGAAGCATTTCCATTGAACTGATGTGTTTTAACTTCGTCCTTATCAAGAAGCAAAGCACCTGCAGGGTTAATACCGGCAGCGAACGGACGGCTATAACCAGCATTCATACCATAATCATACTTGTTTCCTCCAATATTAGTATCCTGAACGATATTTCCATTCTCATCACGTTCAAATACAGGGAACAAAGAAGGCATACCATTAATAAACTGGAAACCATTATTCATGTTATCATCCGACTGTCCCGGTTTATTAGTAATCATATATGCATAAGACAATGCAGTTGTAGCTTTCAACCAAGGAGCGATCTGATTACTCATATTATTACGAACATTGAAACGTTCATAATCTGAAGAAATATAATAACCTTCATCCTTCAGATAGCTAAATGCCGTATAATGAGTCATCTTTTCATTACCGCCTGATATCTTAACACTTGCATCAAACTTCTGTCCAGTTCTAAACAAATAATCCTCCCAGTTTTCCGGAGTATACTTACGTGAAATGCCACTATAAAAACGGCCAGTAGAAGGATCAATCAACTTATCACCATCTGCATTCCACATATTATATATAGGAGCAATACCATTTTGTCCTCCGAACAACTGTTGTGATGCCCATGTTCCAGCTTTAGCACGATCGTATCCACCTGCAACTTCTGCATAACCACGTAAACCTTCCCATGTTAATTCAGTAAATCTTTCAGGACTATCAATAACATCATAGAGCGGAGTCAAACGCATATTCGCACCATATTTGACTTCTGCGTCAACACGTGTCTTACCAGCTTCACCCTTTTTAGTGGTAATCAGAACTACACCATTAGCAGCACGAGAACCATACAATGCAGTGGCAGTAGCATCTTTCAAAACTGTCATAGAGGCAATATCACTCGGATCAATACCACTCAAATCAGCTTCAAAAGGAATACCATCTACAACATACAGCGGTGAACGACTAGAATATGCAGATCCTAAACCACGAATACGAATACTGGCGTTACTTCCTGGCTGTCCAGAAGTAGACATAACCTGTACACCGGCAACCTCTCCAGCTAACGCTTTAGACAACTCTGTTGGATTTTTTAAAGAAATCTGTTCTCCACCAATTTCCGTAGCAGAACCAGTAAAAGAACGTTTGGTAGCTCCACCATAAGCTACAACCATAACCTCATCCAACTCCTCAGAATCAGACTTCAATGTAACCTTAACAACTGGCTTAATAGCGACCTCTTGGCTTTCCAAACCAATGAACGAAACGACCAAAGTTTTCGCCGAACTAGGCACATTGTTAATAGTAAAGTTACCGTCGATGTCTGTAACAGTACCTACTGTGGTACCTTTTACCAAGACAGACGCTCCAACAACCGGTAAACCGTCTTCTTCAGAAGTAACAGTACCTGTTACCTTTGAAACTTGCGCGTTTACCAGACCTATACCTATCATCAGGCAGGTCATTAAAAGCATCAATTTTCTTTTCATAAGATTCTCTCTTAAAGTTTAACTTTGAATTAATAAATTTTCATTAGTTATTTCTCGGATGCAAAATTAGTTAAAAATATGATATAGGCATACTATTCGATAAGAAAACTATACAATCAGTCCATCTTTTAACACTTACCTCTCCTATTTCATGCCAAAATGTTTGTTTTTGTAGGGTAAAATCATTTCACTTTGTCAATATCAAAGAGTGATAATAAAGATATTATGTCATAAAAAACGATACTAAAATGTTTTTATCTGTTACATTTTTATCAAAAATACAAGAAATTATATTCAATTCAAAAGTTGGCAATTATTAAGATTTAACAAATTTATTTATTTGTATTGCATAAAGATGCAAACAATGTATATCTATTTATTTTTAATAGCTAGTCAAACTAAGATATCATATATAAATAAAAATAGAAATGAAAAAAATCAAGTATCGTATAGTTTATAATCGTAAAAAACAGTTAGACAAACAAGGAAAAGCCCTGGTACAAGTGGAGGCATATCTTTCTGGGAAAAAATCTTATTTCTCTACACATGTTTATCTCAAGCCTGACCAATGGAATAATCGAGTATCATTAGTTTGTAATCACCCTCATGCCGAAGAGCTTAACTACATGTTGGAAGAGTTCGTATTAACCTTGCAAATGCGTGAACTGGAAGCTTGGAAACAAGGAAGAGATATTTGCCTGCAAATATTGAAAGAAACAGGTAAAGATACTAGTACCGAAAACAAATTTATTCCATTCGGTAGAAAATGGATAGAAAATTCATCAATACGTGAAAGTACTAAAAGCAATTTAAATACCACCCTTTCTCTGCTGGATTCTTGTTCCCCTAGTATCACTTTCAGGCAACTGGATTATAAAACATTGTTATCCTTTGAACAGTTTTTGAAAAACAAAAAACTGGGAACGAACACTATTGCCAAACACTTTCGCCATATCCGGACCATCTTTAATGAGGCTATTCGGCAAGGTCTGATAACCAAAGAATTCTCTCCGTTTACAGAATATAAAATAAAGACTACAGAAAGTCATCATACATATTTATTACCAGAAGAATTAGAAAAATTAGAGCAAATCAATTTTTCCAGAAAGAAAGAGAGCCTCTGTCATAGTCTTGATGCTTTTCTATTTTGCTGCTATACAGGCTTACGTTATTCAGACTTTATACGTATGGAAGAAGAAAATTTTATTCAAACAAATAGTGGACTCTGGCTGGTATTTAAATCTCAGAAAACCGGAACTGTTACTCAAATACCTCTTAGTCATTTATTTCAAGGAAAAGCTGTTAGACTTTTATCACATTATTCAAATTTGAAGGATTTTTTTCTCATCAAGTCGAATGCATCAGTCAATAAAGAATTAATACGTATAGGCAAACTAGCTGGAATAGAAAAACATTTTTCTTTTCATACTGCCCGTCATACCAATGCTACTCTATTATTATATAAAGGTGTTCAACTGGCTACTGTACAAAAGTTATTAGGTCATAGGAACATCAAAACAACACAAGTTTATGGGGAGATACTTCCTCAAACAATCATAAAGGAATTGAAAAAATGTAAGTTTTGAATAAACTTTAAATATAAAAAACTACAGCATAATCCTATTTTTAGACATCATATTTATGATAAGTATAAACATAACCTTATAATGAAAAAATTTATATTGCATACATTATAGACAATACCTAATTTTAAAGACATAAAATTTTAAATACAATTAGTGTTATGAGGAAGATTTTATTTTTGATTACGTTATTAGTAATCATCGTTTTGGGATTATCATCCTGTTCTAAGGATGAAGCTGTGATTGATGTAAACCAACTTGAAGGAGTATGGGGCCTGGTATCTGAGAGTGGGTATTATTATGATGAGGGGGAAAAAATCTCTTATAATGAAAATTACAATCCCTTTGAGCCGACTTCCGACTGCGAAAAAATCATAATTCAAAAAATAGGCGACAATAGATATAAGATGACTGCTTATGAATATTATAGCGGCAACTGGCATCAAACGGATATTGAGAATTTTTCATTGGATGGAAATGACATCATTCCAGAGGATATGCATGGAGTTGATGTATCTGTAGTCAGGATTGTGGAAGTTTCATCTGATCAGTTTGTCATTGAATGTTTAGGACAAGATGAAGATGGCGATTTCTACGATAAATATATATATCAACGAATGACAGAATAAAAGGCAAGTCACTCATTATCAATAAAACCAATTTATTTATAGCCGCTATTGATGTATATTCATCAGTGGCGGTTTCTTCATATATAAAGGCTACAGATAGGTAGAAAATAAAATATTCATAGCTGCTTATATCTGTCAGAAAACTCATTAGTACTATAATCCAAAGGAGTTATACATCAGCTAATAGTCCTGATTATAAGTAATTTAAAAACATTTTATAGTTCGGCGAAAACTTTGGTCGTTTCGTTCATCGGTTTACGTAGTGAAGAAGTTGCTATTAAGCCAGTTGTGAATGTAGTTTTAAAGTCTGATGCTGAACAATTGGAGGAAGTTGTTGTAACAGCAATGGGTATAAAAAGATCAGAAAAAGCATTAGGTTATTCAGCAACTTCAGTTAATGGAGAAAAAATCTCTGCAACTCGTACTTCTGATGTAATGTCTAGCCTTGCAGGTAAAATTGCTGGTGTGCAGATTTCTGCTACCTCTTCCGATCCAGGAGCTTCTAACTCAGTCATCATTCGTGGAGTAAGTTCATTGAGTGGTAGTAACCAGCCTCTATATGTAGTCGATGGAGTACCTTTGGATAACTCATCAGTATCTTCTAGTGATGGATTGAACACAGGATATGACTTTGGTAATGGTGCTAATGCCGTGAATCCGGATGACGTAGAAAACATGACAATCCTGAAAGGTGCTGCTGCAACAGCACTTTATGGTAGCCGTGCAGCAAACGGTGTCGTCATGATTACGACAAAGAGTGGTAAAAAAGGAAAAGGATTAGGCATCGAATATAACGGTGGCGTACAGTGGTCGTCTGTCTTGCGTATGCCTGAAATGCAGAATGAGTTTGGTATGGGTTGGAGTGGTTCACATACTCTGTTAGAAAACGGTTCTTGGGGACCTCGTTTCGATGGATCCATGCAATTGTATGGTAATGTGTACAACAATTCTCAGAAGATAAAACCTTATCTCCCTGTTGAAAACAACATGAGAGATTTCTTTGATACAGGCTTCAGATATAATAACAGTTTGTCTTTTAATGGAGCAACAGATAAGAGTACATATTTTGTTTCGTTTTCTCAGATTAGTGATGATGGTATAATCCCTACCGATGCAGACTCATACAACAAGTATACATTCTCAGCCAGAGGTAGTCATAAAATAGGTAATCTGACTTTCAGTACTTCTTTGAACTATGCTTATCAGGACAATAAATTCGCTACAACCGGTCAGGGACTATCTATGGCCAATTCTTTGTGGCAGACTCCGCGTGACATCAATGTAGAAAGTCTGGCCGACTTGAACGATCCGTTCAATACTCCGGGATATTACTACACTCCTTACGGTGTAATGAACCCTTACTATATTCTGGAACACAACCTGAATACTTACAATTCAGAACGTTTCTATGGTAAATTCCAGTTGGATTACGATTTTCTGAAGTACTTCAAGTTCACCTACCGTATGGGTCTGGACTCTACAACCGGACAAACTGAATACGGAGCAGAAAATCTATACGCTTTGTATTATGAAGGTACTCCTAACGGTGAAGGTATGGGAGCAAGTAGCCCGTTTGCCGGACAATATGGTGAATATAGCATCATGACCAGCCGCCGTCGTGAAATCAATCAGGACTTCCTGTTGTCATTCGATATGCCGATCAATGATTTCCATGTAAATGCTTTGGTAGGTTTCAACGGAAACGAACGTAAATATTCTTATCAGAAATCGGGAGTAAACAATCTGACTATTCCTACATGGTTTAATCTGTCGAACTCTTCACAGACTCCTACTGTCACTCAGTATAACGAACTTCGCCGTCTGATGGGTGTGTTCGGACAGTTCGAAGGTTCATGGAAAAACATGTTGTATTTGACTGTTACTGCCCGTAACGACTGGTCGTCTACATTGCCGAAGGGTAACCGTGACTTCTTCTATCCGGGTGTAACTGGTAGCTTCATTTTCAGCGAACTGCTGAGCGATGAAATAAAAGACATCATTACTTTCGGTAAAGTACGTGCCAGCTGGGGTAAGACCGGTAACGATGCCGATGTATATATGTTAAGCCCTGTATATGGTTCTGCGCAATATTCAATTCCGTTTGGTTATCTGAAATTCCCGTTGGGTGGAGTTAATTCTTACACATTAGGTAATATCTTGGGTAGTGCTAATCTGAGTCCGGAAATGACTACCGAATATGAATTCGGTTTGAATATGGCATTCTTCCACAATCGTCTGTCATTCGATATTGCATACTACAATCGTAATTCAGACAAACAGATCATGTCATTAAGTATGGACCCTGCAACCGGATATGGTTCACAAAACATCAACTTAGGTAAGATCAGTAACAAAGGTATTGAATTGCTGATTAGCGGTACTCCTATCCAGACAAGAGATTTCAGTTGGGATGTAACATTGAATTTCACAAAGAACTGGAGTAAGGTTGTCAGCTTGCCGGAAGAATTAGGTAATGAAAAAGTAATTTACGGTCTGAATGGTAGTACAAGTATGTATGCCATTGTAGGACAACCTTTGGGTGTCTTTAAGGCTGAAGCTGTAGAACGTGACCCTCAAGGCAGAATTGTAGCAGACGCTACAACAGGTTTACCTGTAGCTGCTGCTGAATTCGCTACTTATGGTGATATGAATAACCGTTATCAGATGGGTGTTTCTACTACACTTACTTATAAAGGTGTATCCTTGAGTGCTGACTTTGATATCCGTCAGGGAGGTATTATGTATTCAAAGACTAAGAATACTCTTTACTTTACAGGTAACGCTATCCAGACAGCATACAATGACCGTAACACCTTCATCATTCCTAACTCTGTAAACAAAGTGACGAATGCCGATGGAAGCATCAGTTATGTAGAAAATACAACACCAGTTTCAAGTGCAGATATCTGTAACTACTACTATGATCCGATGGGTGGTATAGGTGGTGAAATCGACCTGATTGATAAGTCATACGTCAAACTGCGTTCTGTAGTATTAAGCTGGGATTTACCGAAGAAATGGTTGGCCAAGACTCCTTTGCAGGGCGTTCGTTTATCTGCTTATGGAAATAATCTGTTCATTTGGACACCATCCAGCAACACATTTATCGATCCTGAAACTACTTCATTCGGTAATGACTTGTCAGGTAATTACGGTGAATATTCTTCAAACCCGACTTCACGTAATTTCGGTATCAACTTAAATGTGAAATTCTAATCATTAAAAAAGAAACTTATTTATGAAAAAATTAGCATTATATACCTTATTGATGGCAAGTCTGTGTACAAGCTGTGATCTTGACATCAATGAAGATCCTAATTATCCAGGTAACGAGCAGATAACGCCGGACTTGATTTTCCCTTCTGTTGAAGCAGGTATTGCCGCAGCCGTAGGAGGTGAAATCCATAACTATGCAGGTTACTTTGCACAGTATTATGAACAGAATCCGGAACAGAGCCAATACATCGAAATTAGCCAGTATATGTTCAATGAATCTTCTCAGCTGATGGACTATTCATACCGCATTATTTATGCAGGTGCCCTGATGGATGCTCAGGAAGTACTGGATAAGAGTACAAATCCTGCCGATCGTTTCGCTACAACTGTATTGCGTGCTTATGTACTGCAAGTAATGGTCGACAATACCAACGAAGCCCCGTATAGCGAAGCCCTGAAAGGTAATTCTGTCAGCAACCCGAAATGGGATAACGGAGAAGATGTATACAAAGGTGTATTGGCTGAAATGGATGCAGCCGAAAGTGCGTTGACAGCCAATGCTACAATGGACAGCGAAGATTTGGTATTTAATCGTAATATGGCGCAGTGGAAAGGATTTGCTAATGCATTGCGTTTGCGCATGTATTTACGTTTCATCGACGCTGGAGTGGACGTAGCAAACTATACAGAAAAAGTTAAAACTCTGGTACAGGAAAATAACTTCTTTACAGGAGATGCTGCTTTTACTGGGTTTGCAGACGAAACATCTAAACGTAATCCATGGTACGAAACAAATGCCATCAATACAGCAGGTAATCAGTGCGCTGCTTATCCTATCGTATCTTACTATCAGGCTAATAACGACCCACGTATTGCTTATGCTATTGATAAAAATAAAAAAGAAGGCAAATATTTGGGACAGATACCGGGCGGTAGAACCAAATCGGATGAGAATAATGGTTCAGACACTTGGAAAAATGAAAATGTAAGTGCCATTAATTATCAGCATTCGGATGGCAATGGAGCAACTCAGCCATTCTATATGTTTACTCAGGCTGAACTTCAATTCTTAATAGCTGAAGTAAGATTACGTTTTATGAATGATGAAGCCGGTGCTCAAAGTGCTTATAATGCTGGTGTTACAGCCGATTTTGAGGCACGTAGCATGGGTGGTCAGGAAGCTGGAATTTTGGCTTTGTGGGATAATGCAACTTCCACAAATGACAAATTACACTTGGTATACATGCAGAAATGGGCTGCGCTGTTCTGTATGGACCACATGGAAGCATGGAGTGAAATACGTCGTACAGACTGTCCTAATCTGACAACAGTACCACAAGTTGATATCTTTAAAGGTGGATCAAGCTATGTTCCGGGTGATTTGATTGAGCCATGGATTAATGGTTTGGGAAGTGGACTTGTGAAACGTATGACATATCCTCTGAGTGCACGTATGTACAATGTAAATACTCCTAAGGCTGTGCCTGTAAGCACTCCTGTATGGTGGGATAAAAACTAATAATTTAAATGCTTTAAGAAAATGAAAAAAATATTTTATTGCATACTCATGGGAGGACTTTTATTAGGAACAGCTACCTCCTGCGAAGACTCGGTAGAAGACCTTTCTAAAGTTACCTATTTTGCAGAATTAAATCTGAAAGGTGATGATTTTGTAAAAATATCTTTAGGAGAAACTTATACGGAACCTGGATATGAAGCTACAGAAAACGGTGAAGATATTAGTGATAGAGTGAAAGTGACTGGTAACGTTGACAATACTACAACGGGATTTTATAATTTAGTATATTCCGTAGCCAATGTTGACGGCTTTTCAGTCTCTAAGAGTCGTCAGGTTATGGTAGTCGATCCTGATCATTTTGCAGGTGCATATCAGGGGGAATCACAAACAAGTACTCGTCACTATACAGGTGCTCCTATCTTTATTACAGAAAACTCAGACGGAACTTATCTGATTGACGACTTGTTGGGAGGTCTGCAATTCTACGGACTGAACCCGGGATTTGAGCCTATGTACGATTTCCATGCAGAAGCCAAAGTAAAATTGAACGACGACAATACACTCAGCCTGCTTGAAGTCGGAAACTGGTATTTTGCCTCACAGCTTACATTAAGTCTGACAGAAGGAAAATACAATCCGGAAACAGGTGTCGTAACGATGACTGTAGATTATGGAGGAACTCCTCTTAGTGTTACATTAACCAAATAATTACTGAAACATTATGAAAAAATATATAACATTTTTATTTGTTGCTCTTTCAATTGTACTTACTTCATGCAATGATGATACGGAACCTGGAGGTACATCTGTCGAAAAGATGGCTGGCGACTGGTGGGTTACTGCGACCGTTATCAGCAACGGACAAGAAGTTGGTGACGTAGGACTAGGACATTTCCGTATGTATACTTACAATACCGCAGCCAATGTGCCTACAGAAATGTGGTTGGAAGACGGAGCTAATTTTTGGGATTACAAGGTTAAGGTAAACGTAGACTACAACAACAGAACGTTTACGACCAACGATTTCATCGAAAATACTTCATACGACTGCAAGGTGAAAATCACCGATGGTAAAATACTGGAAGGTGCAGCTCTTACTCCAAGTGGAATGCCTGCCGACAGTATCGTTTACATGATACAATTCGATGATGATCCGGACGGACTGACTTACAAGGTTTCAGGATTCCGCCGTACAGGATTCCCTGCTGACGATTTCTAATTGCGACCTCAAAAGCAATAATATCAGCATTTGCTAAAAAGAGAATGTGTATTTTCACATTCTCTTTTTTTATCCATTGATAAGGTACAAACGGGTAGAAAAAAAGCACTTTTACCTTGTCGAAAAGGCTTCTCCTGCGGATAACTTCTCACATATACAATCTTAACTATTTTTTTTCTTATACCATTAATAATCAACATGTTATGATTAAAATTCAGTTCGGCGAAAACTTTGGTCGTTTCGTTCATTGGACTGGAGACACAGGAAGTAGCAATCAAACCAACTGTAAAAGTTACTTTATCCTCTGATTCACAAGCACTCGACGAAGTTATGGTAGTAGCCTACGGAACTGCTAAAAAATCATCGTTCACCGGTTCGGCAGGTACCATGAATGCAGATAAAATAGCCACTCGAAGTGTATCCAATATCACCAACGCTATGTCCGGACAAGTTGCCGGTGTACAGATGACCAGCGACAACGGTCAGCCGGGAGAATCAGCCAAGATACGCATCCGTGGTATTGGTTCTATGGCATCCAGCAATGATCCGCTCTATGTAGTCGACGGAGTTCCCTACGACGGAAACATCTCTTCTATCAACCCTTCGGATATTGAATCACTGACCGTGTTGAAAGATGCTGCTGCCAATGCTATTTATGGTGCTCGTGGTGCCAACGGTGTCGTATTGATTACGACCAAAAGCGGACAAAACGGCGAAGCTCGCGTTACTTTCGATGCTAAATGGGGATCAAACTCACGTGCTGTTCCTAATTATGATGTCATCAGCAGCCCGGGAGAATACTACGAAACCATGTTCAAGGCACTATACAACTCAAAAGCCTATGCTGGTTCATCGGCAGCAGATGCTTATGCCTATGCAAATAGCACATTATTCGACGCAAAGAACGGTGGTCTCGGCTACCAAGTATACACCGTACCTAAAGGAGAAAACCTTATCGGAACAAACTTTAAGCTGAACCCGAACGCTACTTTGGGATATTCCGACGGTACTTATTACTACACTCCAGATGACTGGTACGATGAAATCTTTGGAAGCAGTTTCCGTCAGGAATATAACGCCAGCGTATCTGGTAAATCTGATAAGATCAACTACTATGCCAGCGCAGGCTACCTGAACGATACCGGTTTGATTCAGAACTCAGCCTTCAAGCGTTACACAGGTAGAGGTAAAGTCGACTATCAGGCTAAGAAATGGTTGAAAATCGGAACCAACCTGGCTTATACCTATTCAGACTCGCAGGTACCCGACAACCAGACGTCCGACGACTGGGCTTCCAGCGGTAACTTGTTCTTTATTGTCAACTCCATCGCACCTATCTATCCGATGTACGTACGTAATCCTGACGGTTCTATCAAAATCAATGCTACTACCGGACACAAAACATACGATGCTGGTTCTACGACCAACTTCTCACGCCCGTCGTTCACCGGAAATGCGGCACGCGATATCGAATTGAACCGGTATCATACCTACACTGATGCATTCTCGGGTAAATGGTATGCCAACATCACTCCGCTGGAAGGACTTACCCTTACAGCCAACATTGCAACCACACTCGAGAATACACGTTCGAACAACCTGTACAGTACGTTCGGAAGCGCAGCCTCAACCGACGGTGAGGTATATGTAGAAAGCACACGTACCTTCGGTGTGAATACACAGTATCTGGCAAGCTACGTCCATACCTTCAACAACGTTCATAACTTCGACATCATGGTCGGTTACGAACAATACAGACTGAAAGAACAAGTATTGTATGGCGATAACACCAATACCTACGATCCCAATATCGGCGAACTGGGCAACGCAGTTGGAACAGACAAGAAAATTACCAACTCTTATACAGACAACTACATGACGGAAGGTATTCTGAGCCGCGTACAGTACAACTACGATGGAAAATACTTCCTGAGCGCTTCTTATCGTCGTGACGCTTCTTCACGTTTCGCACCCGAACATCGCTGGGGTAACTTCGGTAGTGTGGGCGGCGCATGGCTCATGACCAAAGAAAAATTCCTCGAAGATATCAGCTGGCTGAACATGTTGAAGTACAAGGCAAGCTGGGGTATACAAGGAAACGACCATCTGCTCATTCTGGTCAACGGACAGTATGTAAACAACTGGTATGCTTATAAAGACCAGTATACAGTTTCATACAGCAACGGACAATACTCTACGACTTTGGCCTACAAGGGAAACAAAGACCTGACTTGGGAAACATCCTACTCCTTCAATACAGGTTTCGACTTCGAATTGTTCGGCAGCCGCCTGAACGGTACCGTAGAATACTTCAGCCGTATCACCAAAGACCTGCTGTACAATCAGCCGACACCAGTTTCTTCCGGTATCAGTACAGGCTCTATCCCGACTAACATTGGTAGCATATCCAATAAAGGTATCGAGCTCGATTTGACCGGTGTTATCTTCCGTACAAGAGATTTCGAATGGACAGCCAATGTGAACCTGACTCACTATAAGAACAAGATTACAGCCCTGTCACCCGAACTCGAAGCAGCCGGCGGACAGAAAGGTTCTTACTACATCTACCGCATCGGAGGTTCTCTGTACGAATCTTACGTGAAAGCATATGCAGGTGTTGACCCCAATACCGGTGAAGCACTGTATTATGTAGACCCCGATAACGGTGATTATTCAACGACAACCGAACATGGTGATGCCAAGCAATCCGATCAGGGCGATTTACTCCCCAAAGTATATGGTGGTTTCGGAACCTCATTGAACTATAAAGGACTCGATTTCAGCGTACAGCTTTCTTATCAGCTGGGCGGACGCTACTACGACGGAACCTATCAGTCATTTATGCACAATGGTGGTAGTGGTATGCAAGGCTACAACTGGTCGACCGATATCCGCGATGCATGGACTCCGGAAAACCGTTATACAGACGTTCCTCGTCTTGATGCCAGCGACCCCTGTTACCAGTTGGATTCAAGCCGTTTCCTGGTCAGCTCAAACTACCTGAGCCTGAATAACATCACCTTAGGTTACACCTTACCGAAAAGCTGGACCAAGAAATTACAGATCAACAACTTACGTGTATATGTATCGGCCGACAACGTTGCCCTGCTTACAGCACGTAAAGGTCTTGATCCCCGTCAGAGTTTAGGTCTGGGAAGCTCAACATACGGAAGTGGTGCCGCAACCAGCAGCTCTTATTCTGCTATGCGTACCATCACCGGCGGTATCAACCTCACTTTTTAAACACTTCAAAAGGAACATAAATTATGAAACTATATAGCAAACTGTTTTTAGTGGCCATGGGATGTGCCACACTCAATAGCTGCTCCGACATGGATGACATAAACGGCGAAGGATTCCGTGTCACCGGCGAACAGATTGAGAACACCAACGAACTCATTCCCTCGCGTGTAGAATCAAGCCTTGTAGGTATGTACCACTATATGGGAACCCAGTATGCCGGTGCCCCTACCAACGAACGAGACGACGACTTCGGTTACCCTACTGCCTGCATCTCTCAAGATTTAAACGGTGCCGATATGGTCTGCGACAACAGCGGTTACAACTGGTTCAGTGTATCGAGCGATTATTCCGACCGAAACGAAACCTACGCCAACCCACAGCTCCGCTACAGCTATTTCTACAACCAGCTGAAACTTGCCAACGACATTCTTTCTTCTATCGACCCCAATACCGAAGACGATAAGTTGAAACAATACATCGGAGAGGCAAAAGCCGTACGTGCTTTCGACTATTTGTGTCTGGCCCCCTACTACCAGTTCAACTACCAGAGCAGTAAAGACCAACCTTGCGTACCGCTTATCACCGAAACGACTATAGATTTCAACAACAATCCGCGTGCAACGGTAGAACAGGTCTATACACAAATCCTGAACGACCTGAACGATGCTATCGGCAAACTGGAAAATTACGACCGTAAAGGTGACAAGACACGTATAGACAAGCAAGTAGCCTACGGACTCCGCGCACGTGCCAACCTCTATATGGGCAACTGGGCAGAAGCAGCCAGCGATGCAGCCGAAGCCATGAAAGGCTATACCCCCTATAGTCGTGAGGAAGTATCAAAACCCGCTTTCTACAATATGGACGACCACAACTGGATGTGGGGCATCAGCATCACAGCAAACGATGTAACCCAGAATGGCGGCAACCCCTCGTGGCCGTCACACCTCGGTTCCTTCTCCGGCTCCTCATACGCAGCAGCAGTAGGTGTATACAAACGCATCAATACATTACTATACGATGAAATACCGTCTACAGATATCCGCAAACAATGGTGGGTAGACAAAGACCTGCATTCCGACCTGCTGAACGGACTGACTTGGGGGGAAGCCAGCGGACAAGACATAGCGACGTATACCATTACCGACGTAAAAATGGCATTCGTACCCTATACCAACGTTAAGTTCGGAATGAAAAGCGGTATCGGAAGCGCCACCAACGACTGCGACTGGTGCATCATGCGAGTAGAAGAAATGTTACTCATCGAAGCCGAAGGACTTGCCATGAGCAATCAGGAAGGACAGGCAAAAACCAAACTCGAGAACTTTGTCAAGACATACCGCGATCCGAGCTATACTTGCACCGCCTCAACCAAAGAAGCCCTGCAAAACGAAATATGGAAACAGCGTCGTATTGAACTGTGGGGAGAAGGCTTTGCCATGGCCGACATCATGCGTCTGAACAAGCCTGTTGTTCGTTTCCACGGAACCGACAAAGGTAACTGGCCTGATGCCTTTTGCTTTAACATCGAAGCAAACGATCCCTATCTGCTCATGCGCATTCCGCAAAAAGAATCAAACAACAATGCAAGCATTGTCAACAACGCTGGTGGAAGCCAGCCCGCTTCATTGCAAAATCCGAATCTGAAAGACGGTGTAACCGATTAATCGTATAACTCTAAAAAAAGACAAATATGAAAATATTAAATAAAACCCTCCTCGCCGGAATTCTTTTCGCATCCGCCCTCTTAAGCGGATGTAGCGACGACGAATATACCCCGGGAGAAGCCAGCAATGCCAACGGCATCAACGTCTATTTCGAATCCCCCGTCAGCGCAGAAGTTGCTTTGGGCCCAGATGATACCGCATTCACCATTACCGTAGGACGAAACCAGACCGACGGAGCCCTGTCAGTTCCCTTAAAAATGGCAAGCGTTTACGCCGACCTGTTCGAAGTTCCCGCACAGGTAGACTTTGCACAAGGAGAAAGCAGCAAGACCCTTACCATAAAGGTAAGCAGCGACATGGCTATGTTCGAATCCTATCCCATGACCCTGACTATCGATCCGGCATATACCCAAGCATACACACAGTCCGACCTCTATCCCCGTCTGGAACTGAACGTTATCAAGGAAGACTACGTGCCCTATGCCGACGGCAAGTTCAGCGACTACTTCATGAGTCCCGATGAAAACCCGATAACAACCGATCAGGAAATGGAATACTCAGCTATCTTAGACATGTACCGTCTGAAAGCATGCTGGGGAACAGGTACGGGTAGCATCGTATTTGCATGGGATGGCAGCGAAAAGGTAACCCTGCAATCTTCCTCCTTTGCCACCGGCATCAACGACGCAACCTACGGAGCTGTAACCGTTTCCCTTGCCGAAGACGCTACCTACGACGAAGCCAGCAAGACCTTTACTTTCCCACTGGAATTTCTGGTGAGCGAAGGAACCTTCGGCGTACTATACGAAAGCTATACCATCACTTCACAGAAATAACCTATCGGGAAAAACAATAAAAAAGAATGGCATATGAAGATGATAAACCATAATCACTTCATATGCCATCTTATTTTTGGAGGACATTTACTGAATATCCTATTCTAAAGATTTTATATACAAAATTTTATTGTATATCTTCACCCATTTATAGGCAAGTCATTTTTTATTAACTCCACCACATTTATCGGAGGGAGTATTATACTAGCTAATAAAGTTCCTTCTGATTTTGCATGGATGATACCACGTGCTGTACCGGTTACTATCGTAGCCATATAACGCAGAAAATCAATCGGTATTTTTTTAAAATGTTTAAGTTCCAATGTTCCATCAGGGCTTATATCGAATGTACATTGTATTTCTGTAATCATTAATACATTCTCATCCTGCAAGTATTTAAAATTTGAAATGCACCGGATACTGTCCAGCCCTTCATTATATCCGAAAGAAAATGATGTCTGTACAGTTATATCTTTGCCGTTGACGAATTTTTCCGGAAATAATGCAAACTGGGTCGTTTTTATTCCACTAATTCTATATGGTATTGTTGTCATTTTATGCGGCATCTTCTATTATTTTATTTGGTAATGCAAATATTGGAGACATATACTCTTCAGAAACCACAATGGTATTCTTATAGGATTGTGTTTCATCCTGAATATATTCATCCACATCTGTAAAACGGAATTCCGGAATTTTTCCAATAGCTAATGACAATTGTATGAATTTACTTAGTTTATGGTCATAATCTCCTGACAATAGCTGAGTAATATATCCCTTAGAACAACCTAGATATTCGGCCAACTGAGTCTTATTGAAATTCTTTTCTTTCATAAAAGCCTCAATCTGGCGATATAATTCCATTTGGATTGATGCCGTCCAATACTCCGGACTTTTCAATAATTCTTTTCTGTCCATTTGATTATCCTTTTATCGAATCTATATATTCTTTCTTTATTCTCCTAAAAGTTGTTGTATCATTTTTCTGATTGGATTTCGTTCCGCCCAAAATTATAAGTTTGCCTTCATTTATTGCTATTCCATAAACCCTTAAATGCTTGCTTTTAAACTCAAACTCCCTATAACCTCCTTTGTCTTTATTATAGAAGTGAAATCTAGTTTTGGGCAAGGGCCTCAAATTGGCCACCTGATCCATATACGCATATATAGTTCTTAATTCTGACTTATACTCCGCTTCCATATCATTCTCGAACTCATCCATTTGGCAAGTACCATCTTTAATGAGTTTGTAGAATTTCTGTGTGCCTCTGACCGCGTCTATGTTTCTAATTTCAAAGTTAGGCATAAAAGTTTAGTTATAACTAAAAAAACGGTTATTTTTTATATTTTTTATATACATATATCTATTTTACTCTTCACAGTTACCTTTCATGCCCTACATTTCCAATCAGGCATACACGACAATCCGTTATTTTGTATAAGCTTATTCACAAAAATAAGTTTTATTCATTACATAATCAAATTTAGTATATAAAATACAATTATCAATTATGTAATCTATATCCTCCATTATTTCGATTGTAATACCATCTATCATAAAAGAAAGAAAATTCCATCCTTTACATCATAAATTATTTCAACAATGCCTTACAACTGTCGGTCAACTAAGGAATATACAAATAAAAAAATCGCTGTGGCATCCCTTTCGGAAACAGCCACAGCGATTTTACATTATCTGAAATTCGCAATGATAGACAGTCAACTATTAATTACCACCACCAGTGTGCTGACGGTTGGATGTCTGTACATTGATAGAAACATCCCCATATTGCTTAAGCGTAGCAGTACTTCCCAGTCCAGAAATAGTAGCAGTAGTAACCAGTTGAGAACCAGAAATCTCCAGTTTTGTACCGATAGGCAGACTTACATTCAGCGGATAACTGCGTGTTACAGTTGTAGCCGTAGCAGTATACAGTTGAGCCAGTTTTTCAATCAACAGACCCGTTGTCATGTTTGCGGCAGTAGTTTCAATTTCAGAACCCACTTTAAACGAGTACGATGCCGAACCAACAGTCATAGTCTGTGAACCATACAAGTTATCCCATACATTCTGAGTAAACGAAACAGGTTGCTGAGCATCAGTCAACGTGTAATTGATAGTAACGAATACGCCGTATACCGCAAAATCCTTAGCCTCTACAACGATATCATTACCCTCTACTCTCCAGTTGGCAGCACTCCACTGACCATTCTTGAAAACTCTTACATCAGCACCATTAGCCAATGTCTGGTCTACAGCAAAACGCAACTCTACCGGTTCTTTCAGTGTAGCACCTTCCACGTTACAAGTCAGTTCCGTACCAGTCAGCATCGTTTCAGCCTGTGCACGCGATGCACGCTGTTCAGCCTCAGCAATAGAATATACCGGTTTTACACTAACCACAACATTCTGACCAGCTTCTACACCAGCAACAGCATCAGCCGGCACCACAGCCGTAACCCCAACCTCAGCTATTTCGTTACCTTTCAGAGTTTCCGTATTAATACTACCACTTGTTTCCTCTGTAGTAGAAACCGTAATTTTCTCTTCCGTATCAGCAACCAGCGAAATATTCCAGACATAACGCTGCATCACGTTAGAGTTTTCTACAGTTACAGCACTTGTAGCGCCAATCTTGCCATCAGCTTCTACCGAAACGGTATAACTACCCGGTTTTACGTCCTCAAACAAGTACACACCATCATTACCCGTCTTTACAGATTTAGCTTCGGTACCGTTTCCTTCCAGTGTAACATTCGCACCTACTATAACGTCACCACTTTTATCCGAAACAATACCTCCTATCGTACTAGCTACAGATGCCACTGTAGGAGGCGTAACGTTGCTGTAATCCGGGTCATCATGGCTACAAGCAACAATTCCCATCATCAGACTCATGGAGAATACACCCAGTGCTCCCCATTTCAAAAAACTTTTCATAATCCTAAAAATTTAATTAATTAAATTGGTTAATATATAAAGTTGACTATCACGTCCTTTCTAAAGAATATCCGGTTAAAGCTGTATCCGCAACATCAGTCCACCCGAAAAATATTTTCCGTTCTGCAACCCCGCCTGTACAAAAAGCAGCCGCCACAGATAGCAGTCCACTGCCACATTTACATCATTCCCCGTATACTCCAGCATAGCCCGGCAGTTAGGCGCAAATGCCGGCCGGTACGTAATGCCACCGGCCACTCCCCGCCACTTCGCATTAAAATCCGAACGGTAGTAACGGTATGTCAGGTGTACCCCCAGCTCATGCCCTTTCCAGTTCAGATGCTTGCTGGCTGCCACATAAAAGTTATTAAAATAAGCATAATTGCCTCCCTTATCTTCCACCGTCCGAGTGGGATCCTGTGCCCCTACAGCCAGTGCCGGCCAGTATTTTCCCTCCTTCAATGGACGAAGTTTGATACAGAAATGACGATCTTTTCCATAACGCCACTGTTTCTGTACATCATTATTGCTTGGATGTTTCAACAGTGTACACACATACGAAAGTTCCACCCACGAAAAAGGTGCAATAGCCAGAAAATGATTATATGTATTATATTTCTCACCCTTATACGTTAGCTTATCCGGTGTAAATTCTCCGTTCAAGAAAAAAGCTCCCACACGGGCTGTCCCCGCCGGAGCCATTTCAGCCGTAGGCACATGCATCATGCCAGTGATACCCGTATATTCCTGCGCCCGTATGCCTGAGAAACTTGTCAGAAGCAATACCCCGATAAGCCCACTTAAAACTCTCCTCTTCATCGGTTCACCTCCTTTTCTTCAAAGTCCGGTTTCATGGTATTGCTACCCCACTGAAGCCGGTCACGATCGAACCAACCTTCCCGTTCATTTTCTTCCGGATCCGTATTATACATCTTGTTGGCATACATATCCGCCTGAATGTTATACGTCAGCCGGAAATTCGAAGCAGGTCGGAAATTCACCTTCCGGTGTCTGCGCTTATACGGCGGAATCATCATCACCACCTTAAATCCTCCGTTACGTCCACCCTCGTTGCTATATTGTGCATACAGTCCCACGCTGCAATGCGTGAAGTGCCGCATCCCCTCGGCTACTATACCATAATCCTCATAAACGAAACGTCCACCCCGCACCCGCAACTGCGTATTCCAGCGGTTCAGATATACATCAGCTCCTGCCAGCGCCGTCCATCTGGCAGGCGTACTTGCCCGCCATCCCGTAGCCATCGAACAGAAGCCCGTCCATCCCGCCTGTGCTTCCAGTGCCAGCCAGCTATTTACGGTATAAAAGAGCTTCGCATCCAGTCCGTAGCGCTCGTGGCTGAACAATCCGCCACTTCCTTTCAGAAAGAGCTTCTTGCCAATATACCAGTCTTTCGACAGCACCGCCATGTTCAGACGCACCCGTTTATAGTAGTCCCCATAATCGTTATATACCGGCAGCAATACCTGTGCCGCCACCTGCCACTGCCGCCCCATGTTCCATTTCACACCCGGTGTCAGGTTCACCAGCAGTTCATACGGTTTTTCGTAAAAAATATCCCGATAGTTCAAATCCACTCCCATAAAGATATCTACTTCACCAGACCGAACAATAGGCTGTGCTTGCACACTATTACCAATCAACATTTTAAGCGAGAACAATAATAAAATAAAAATTCTACTTTTCTGTTTCCTTAATATTCTCATAGTTTTCAATTCAAATACAGATGTCAACTTAATATAGACTTTCATACTGTTCGGCTATATGTTTCCACATATACTCTTTTTTAGCTATATCTTTCATTACATTACCATCCAAGTCGTTTCGTTCCAACAACGACTGTAATTCTTGCGGATTCTTCCAGTAGTAAGCCTGTCCCTGAGTTGTTTCCCGATTATAGACAACATCGAAACACAAAATCGGTCGCCCAAAAAACATTGCTTCTACCAGCGAAGGATTTGTTCCTCCCGCACTATGTCCATGAATATACCAGGCACAGTTGACGCGTAATGCATACAGCCTATCCAAGTTATATTCTGAATTAATAAAATGAATATTCGCATACTTTTCGAACTCCGTTTTCAATCCCCTGCTATACTCACTCCGATCCCAGTTTCCTACAAAGACCAACTCTTTTCCGGCAGCAGCAAATGCTTCCAATATTGTCCGACTATTATTTTCCGGTTCTACCCTGCATACCGTTATGGCATAATTTCCGGCAGTTACTCCATATTCCTTTAAAACATTCTGCTGAAACTTATCGCTGACTTCACGCTGTACATGATCGCCGCCATACGCTATCACCACCGGATTCATCCGATAAGTCTGCTTCACATAATCCGCTATCCCCTGATTGTCCGCAATAATTACATCCGCAAATTTTACAGCCATCCGTTCACTGTTGCGTAACACCCATTTGGCCACCTTTCCCCATTTTGCACGTCGGTGTTCCAGTCCATCAATGTTTACAATCAGTTTCTTTCGACAGAAAAGACGGAAAATCGGTAAAAACATACACCCAGATGTACCTAATACCACAACTGCATCAAAACCTTTCCCGATAACCTTCATCATCGACCACATATCGTATGGAATACTCTGCACCCCGTTGGCTCTAAGTGGTACATATCGTAAGAATGCCCCCTTATAATTATCAAGTCTTTCCGGCATATCCTTGCTGCTGCAAAATATCGTATATTGAATATCGGAACTACAATTATCTCCTATGATATTTTCAACCAACGTTTCAAAGCCACCATATCTGGCCGGTACTCCTTGTGTACCGATTATGGCTACCTTTTTTACCATAAAAAGTCCTATGTTAATATTTAATTACATTATAATAAGTATTCTACCTTTTTATATTTATAATTGGATCAAATAGTTATCCTGCAAAATGTTTTTTCAGTTCAGAATAAAAATTTGAAGCTATAGACCGCCAGTTATAGGTGAAATAGATTTGTTTTTGTATTTTGGATAGAAGTACTTTATCTTGTTGCTTCAAATTCTTTACAATTTGATTTTTTAAATCATCTATATTCATAGGATCAACCAAATTACCATTAAAGAACTTAAAATCTCCCATCGCTGTACGATCAGAGCAAACACAAGGTACCCCTGCACTTCCCGCTTCAATAGGAGGAATACCAAATCCCTCTGCTACAGCTGGGTAAACAAATAATGAAGCTGCTTTATACCACAATTTTAAATCTGGGTATGACACTTGATTATAAATATGAATATGAGATTTTACTTTTGCAGGTAATTGTTCGTAATATGTATCAAACTCCGGGGTAGCTAAAGTTCTTCTACCAATAAAGACCAAGTCATAATTGTCTTGCCAAAGTTGTAGTTCGTTGTATGCCTTTAGCAAAGCAATTTGATTTTTTCTTGGCTCGATACGACTAACATAAAGAATATACTTCTCGAAACCGTGAGATTTTACAAAGTTTGTTGCTTCATTTTTATCGATTGTATAAAAGTCCTCTGATACAGCATTCGGGGTTACTTCAATCCTATTGATAGGAATATTGTAGTGCATGGCAATTTGCTTAGCCGAATAATTGGAAACTGTCAATAACAGATCAGCTCGTTTCGCCGACAGCTTAAAGAGGAAACCTTTAATAAGTCGATAAGAAAGTGGAAACATTTCAGGATAATCCTTAAACAAAATATCATGAAGCGTTACTATATTCTTACAATTTTTTATTAGAGGAGATGTGTATTGATAATGTGCAACATCAATATCATATTTCTTGATTACAGCAGGAAACTCAAATAACAATCTATAGATTTTGTTTTTTGAGCTCAATGTAATGTAGTGAATATTTGCAGCTTCGCCAAATATCGTCCTTAATTTGTCTGTATTTTGAGCAACAAAATAAAAATCTATATCTATAGCTATATTAACTAATTCGCCATACAATCCTTTAATATAAGTATTTATACCTTCAGTCGTTTTGTAATCAAAACAATGTGAGTCGACCAATATCTTCATAGGATTATTAATTAAAGTTCTGCACTTTCTTTTATTCAGTCTATTTTAATACTCCATTAAACAAACTGACAGTTTATTTGCCAGTCTGTCCAGCATTTGCAATACCTTAGGTTACTGCTGAAGTCGCTGAAATAATGAAAACAAGTCAATAATTTCATTACTTATTCTTTATTTTATCCAACAACTCCAACCACAAATCTATACGTCTAATTGTATCTTCTCCCAGTTTTCTCAGCTCTCGCTGCAAATAAATAGACATAATAGCTAACAGATAACATTGCAGTGCAAGGTTCGGGTTCTCCCAAATTCCGGTTAATCTGCCTCGTGACAAAATATATCGCTGAAAAATACCTTCCGCCGACAAATGTTCTTCAAAAATCGCTGTTTGTATCAGAAAGTGGAAATAGTCCAATCGGGACGGATAGGTCATCCGTGCATATTCCCAGTCGAAAACAAACAACCGTCCCTTCTCTAAGAACATATTCCATGGTGTAAAATCAGCTTGAAAAGCAGAGAAAACAACTCGTTTACCTGCATATTTTTCTTGCACTTCTTGTATGGTCTCAATGATAACAGAAGGATTTCCTAATACAGGCAAACACTCCTTTAATTTATTTAAGTCAGAATAAAAATCAGACTCTTCAAAATACATTTCCCGACGTGTACAAACAGCTAAGTTATTTAAAAATAACGCATGAACCTTATTCCACACATGTAGCACTTCCGAATGCTTTGTCTTTATAGTAGACTGTACAAATAAATGCAATCCATTCTTCATTGTTCCACAGTACAAACAATTTGGAATCTGGCTGAGACCCTTGCCATGCAACATGTCCAATATCTGTTTTTCATGGTCAAAAATTTGGTATATATCCTCACTCTCGGTCACCTTCACATATCCCAATATACGCTCTTTTTGACTTATCTGTATAGTTATCTTCTGATGCACACAAGGAGTACCTCCAAAAATAGCAAACTCCAGTCCCTGCTGTCCAAACACCCGTTCCAGCAACTCCCTCAATTCGTCTCCCAACTCTAGTTGCAGCCGTTCCGTATGAAGTACCTTTCTTACTATCGGATTCCAATGAAGCCACGGCAACCCTTCTTTCAACAATTTACCCTTCACCCCACTGGGCTGATACAGATTCATGGCTATTGCCATATGTCGGACAGGCATCCACCAACGTTTACCATCGGCATTGGCAAAGCAATAGAATGTTTCACCCTCACCCCATTTCAGCAGTTGTTTTAATTGCTGCTCTATATTCATTTTACATTCCTTTCATTCAACGCTTTGCTGATTACTGACTCAATCTCTTCACCACGATTCTCCCAGGTAAATTTATTGCCCGCATTCTGCGCCTTTTCCCCCATTTCAAACCGTAAATGTGAATCAGTCAACTTAACCATACTATCGGCTAATGATTGTATGGTAGTATCTCTATCTGCCCGCTGTATAATTTCAGCATATTCAGGTGAAAAATAGCGTGTATACCCTGTAGTATCAATGCAAATCAGCGGTTTCCCCATCGCCATCGAATCAAAAGATACAGTCACTGCCCCCTCTTTTAGCGAAGCATTCACTACCACATCACAGTTTCGCATATATTCCTGATAGCGTTCCATACTCACACTTCCAGCCATCGTCACCTTTTCTCTTAGTTTCAATTTGTTTATTAGCGTTTCAAGCCTTTCTCTATCCGCTCCTTTTCCTATAATAGTCAAATGAATATTCTCATTTTTTTCCGCAGCTTTAGCAAACGCTTCTATGGTTAAGTCGAACCCACGCCACGGATCCAGTCTTCCCACGGTAATGAATTCTACCCGCTTATTCGATGCACTTTCTACCACAGCCGGTATAGCCAGCAAATTATCCACTGCTACATCTGTAAACAAGACAGCCTTATCTCTATATTTTTCCGGTATATGTTGCCGTAAAATATCCGTTTTACAAAGAATTAAATCCGCATTCTTACAACGATGTTTGAACCCAGCATTGTATTTCAGATTGTCAGCTATCAGCCGACGTAACTTTTCTACCAATTGCATCTTTTTCGGATAATGACACGTATACTCTTCTGGAATTGTCTCTACACCACCTGCTGGTCCCCAAATGAAGAACTGCTTTTGCCCGTAACTACTTACCTTCCACAACACGTTTCCATAGGTCAAATGATGGAAAATATGGATGTTATTCTCCTTCATTGTACAGCGTACAATACTGTTTGTAAGCCACTGCCAAATGTTATAATACGTACGTACTCCGCGTAACCCTTTCTTCCAGAAGCGCGCCCATTTCGGTAGATCGAAGTATAGAAAGTGAATATGGCTGTATTCCGGATGTTTTGCTATCCACGGTTCAATAGTATATTGATTGCTACGACGCGTCAGTACCCATAGTTCGAAGTACTTCGACATTTCCAGTACCCAGTGCCATCCCACTCCGATTTCGCTACCTAGACCGGGCTCGCAAGCATAGGCAGATATGAAAATTTTTTGTTTTGACATTACTTCAATCTCTGTAAGTTCCTCTTATGTTGTTCTTCAAAGATGTAGCTTAAAATCTCTGCTACAGCCATTTCTGGTATCTGCTCATTCAGAACCTTTTTATATTCCTTTTTACCAGCTAAATAGTCGATTTTCTTATTAATTATTCGAATACCTTCTTCATCCAGCTCCTTTTTACGTGCCAATATGGTATCTGTGCCAGCAGTCAGCAATATATTATAATCCAATGACGGTATGAAGAGTTTTCCGAATCCATACAAGAATTTGTAGTTTAAGTAAATGCGACTACGACGACTATCACAAATAATATCTGTATAATAACGATCGAAAATCACAATTCGTGTAATACGAGTTACCGTCTTTACTTTCACAAAGTAACCTATAATGTAGTCCAATGAATAATAGAGCAGTCGGGCAAAAGAACTTAATGCTCCGGTCTTTCCCCCACGGTGTGGTTTACTATAGTCACGATCTACCTCTTTTTTCAGTCCAGCAGAATGTGCCACTTCCCCTAAGTTACCGAAAAGAGTCGGACGAAAATGATAATACTTGTGTGCTGTACGAAATACAGGTGCCAGTCGTTCCAACAACAGGTCTATAATCGTTGTCTTTCCCGAACCGTCAGGACCGGTAAAACCTATACTGAAACCTGTATTCGAACGAAGATAATTTCCCCAAAATGTCCAAAGAAACAATATTAGATTCCCTAAAAAACAGATAGGATGACATTTCAAGTTCCAACATATAGCTGCCCATAACAGCTTCTTCCCATTAATCTTATCACATAGTGCAACAGTTTTCGAGCCAAAAAGAGAACGTATTTTTTGCTCTACAATTGTCGTATGTTCCGCTTTTTCACGGGTTGCTCTATATTTTTCAGGATATTGACTACCAACTACCCGATTATACAAATATTTATCCAAAAATTGACATTCTACATCTACGTAATACAAGAATCCATTAAATTTCTTATAAACAAGAAATTCATCCGCATCCATCAATAAGATACCAAAAACAGAAGTATTGACAAAAAAATCCCATTGTACAATTTCTGTTTTTTCTCCCGTCTGATATGCACATACATAGGTAATCAAACGGTCACTATATAGATAAGTGACAATTTTCCATCCTGATCGATCTATTAAATTTACCAGTTCATTTTTAATTTTCTTATAACTCTTTTTAGTTATAATAATATCAATATCCCGACTTTTATTATGATCTGGAAGTCCTTCAAAGTTTCTCAATACAGCATAATTGGCCTTACTATTCAGTAGACCTATTATATTTGCAATATGTTCAGCAGCAAGATTACTCATATAAATTATTTTTTTAAACCTGAATTATGTTTAAGTTTATCAAATAAATATGATGGTTTATACCATAATGATAGTAGTACCAGCCCGATTGCTCTTATAATATTTTTTCGCTTCAAATAGAATACACTATTTCGCAATGCATCAGCTGCCTTAGCATCACGTTGATATTCTTTTAGCTTCTGGGCTGATAGTGCACTATAAAACTCAATGAAAGTCAGTTCTTTCTCCCCACTTCTTCTACGCAAGAGATTCGTTTTGGTATAGCGCATTTTCAAAATCATATTAAAATGATTGGAAGAAAGTCCGTCACTTTTTCTGTAATAGTATAAAACTTCAGGTATTGTAATAAAAGCTTTACCCTCATTATAAAAATCACTCATACGTGTCCATAAGTCTAATTCTTCACAATAGTCTTGCATTCGTGGTTTCCCCTCAGGGAATCCTGATATGCAAAATCCACCAGCCTTTTTAGCATAATTTGTAGAAAACATTGTATGTATAGGGAGAAAAATTAGTTTTTTCTTACTTGCTTTTTCAATAAAAAGAGATTTTTCTTTTTCTCCTAAGAATGTTCCACCATGAATTTTCGCCCCTTTTTCATTTATAAATTGTGACCAACACGAAACGCCTATAATATCCTTATCATGTGTAATAGATATAAATTCTTTTTCTACCAATGTAGGTTCTAAAAGGTCGTCAGCATCAATAAAAAGAAGAAATTCTGTATTAGTATAATTTAATGCAAAATTTCGTGCATTGGCAATTCCTTTATTTTTGTCAAATGTAATAATCTTATATTGACGTGGATATTTTATAAAAAAATCTTTTACAATATCTACACTACTATCCGTACTACAATCATCTATAATTAACAAGTAAAAATCTTGCATGGTTTGTGCCATGACACTTTCCAATGTTTCTATAATGTATTGTTCGGCATTATATATGCAAATCGCTAAAGTAAGGTTCATTACTAATTAAATCTTAAACAAAAAAAATATTTAATTCTATAATAAAGAAAACGAACAAAACTTCCTTTTCCATAAATTTTCCAAATATAATATCCCTTTATATTTCTCTTATAGGAATCATATATATGCAATATTTTGGGAAGTAATCGACTATCTGTTACACCACAAGTATTGGTGTTATGAATCCGATAAAACATAGTAGGCTCGATAATAGTTGATATTATCCCCCCACTATTAGCAACTGCCATAGCACAAACAGAATCATGTACACGTACATTTATATAAGGAAACACTATTTTTTTTACTGCTACATTAAGCATCATTGTACATCCTCCTACTATAGTATATATAGCTAAAATATTAGGATTCTTCAGCTTCTCTATTTTCTTTCTGATTATTTCTTTTGGTAAATGTTTTGGATTAAATTCATTTTCTAATTTAATATTTAAATCAGCATCAGTGAAGGTCCTGCTTGTATGCACAATTATAGGTGTTGACTTAGAATGCTTTTTTTCTTCTATAATCATACGTTGATACTCAACTTCAATTTTGTTATTAAACCAAACATCATCTTGGTCACAAAACATATAATATTCTGATTCTATCATATTAAGCAAAGACATAAAATTCATCCCTGCACCTTGATGAGTAAGCCCACTATCTACTATAACAATACGAGAATCTTCATAACGATTTATAATATCAATCGTTCTATCTAAAGAGCCATCATCTTGAATATAAAGCGTCCAATCTTGATTAGTTTGTCCTAAAATGCTATCTATTTGTTCCTTCAAAAATTTCTCGCCATTATATGTTGCCATTAAAATAGCAATACGTTTTTCATTAATGATTTTACCCATAAAATGTATTAAATTAAAATCTATTCATTTTTTGACAGAATATATCCATAAAATGTTTGTTCTCCCTTAGATGTATATTTTTTCCACGGAGAACGGAAACTAAGTTTAAAAACAAAATCATCTTTTATTAATTCTACGTATTTACTCATATCAAAAGGCTCATTCATCATAGCTGCCAATCTATGACGATTATAGCAGTATTTGGTTTCCATCTGCTTCATTTTTCTACTTACAGATGTAAAATTTCTACAAGCAAAATATATCAAATAATCAATAGTCACATAATCAGGAATTTCCTTCTCTCTCAAAGCTACATTAATAAGCATTTCTCTTACAAAAGAAAATAACAATTCATTTGATTTTCGTGCCCATAAACACCAACCGCTCCAATGCCATTCGAACCCCGACCAAAAAATTGGAGATTTAGAACTTAACTTTTCATCACCAGTAGGTGAAAAAATATCAAATTCTTTCAATTCATTTATAGGAATACTTCCAGATACCCAAGCTGTTGCATCTAACCACAATCCTCCATATTTTGCTAATAAAGCATTTCTTATTATATCACTAAAAAAAGCCCAACTAATTTCTTTACGAGATACCCGTTCTTTTATTTTTGAAGGAATAATAACATATTTATCAATATTATGATTGGATAGAAGTATTACATTGCTGTTATAACGAGTCAACTGACGATAACATGCCTTTACCAAAGGAGGCATATTTTCTTCTCCTTGCCCCCAAAATACCCAAATTGTATAGGAAGATTTTATTTCATCATTATTCTGCTCAACAGATAGACATCGAAAGTGTTCAATAATATCATCATAATTTTTCATGAAATACTTATCCAACCATCGAGTTTTTCTTAAAATAGCCCAGGTAGATATTTTCAAAGTAAAAGGAGGGCGTAGATAAAAACATAACCACCATATTAAGTTATACCAGGCTAACAAAAAACCATAATTCTTCCATTTAGCAAAAAATTCAACAGATAGCTTTTTAATAAAGCTCAAAAAACGAATTATCTTTTTCATAATAAATATTATTAATGAGGAAACAGAAAACGCACAGCCTTTACCTTAGCAATAAAATAAGAAACGATGAATGTAAAAACAAAAGCAAGAATACCCCAACACAATGTACCACCTCCCATGTAATTACCTAGCAACCAATAACAACATTGGTAAATAAAAATATGAAACACATAAATGGGAAACGAATAACGACCAATCCGTTGGAAAAACTTAAATCGTCCCAAATTTATACGCTGATTATACAGAAATAAAAATATTACAATAGGCAATATAAATCTATTTAAGATTGTATATGCAAAAAAATGATTTCCCGGATAAATTATAAAAGCTATAATGACAAAGAAAAAGAAACATAAATCTATAAACTTGATTCTATTTTGTCTTATAAAAAAACGGGAAATTACCGCTGGAAACAACATCGCAAAAGCAGTCATACATCGAAAAGGCTGATAGATTTGCCAGCTTCCCAAATATCCAAAAGAAAAACATACAAGACAAAAGAAACTCAATACTAATAACAAATAACGACAAACGAGATTACCTCTATAATAAAATTGTTTAATAACTAACAAAGAAAACAACGTTGGAATAAACCAAAGAAATCCTCCCATCTTTAAGAAGTAATTGGGATTTCCTGTTACATAAGCAAAGAATATATTTCCAATATTGAACGCTGAGTTTGTTTTTAAATAGATCCCCAACAACAAAACAAATACAAACGTATAAGGAACATAGAGCCTTAATATATTTTTAATCACACAATGTGAAATTGTCTCTTCTTTATGATTATACAAGAAAGGAAGATAGAAAAAAGCATAAACATGAAAAGCGTATAAGAATTTATAAGCAAACATATCAACCATTAAATAAGTGTTATGTCCCAACACTACCAACAAAATCAACAAGCCTTTTAAAGCTGTTGATTCCTGATTTGTCAATAACGAGCTATTTGGTTGATTTTTCAAATATTGATGAAAAGATATCAATAAATTCATATAGTAATGATTATATTAGCAAACTGATTAAACCGATTGAGTAAATCGATTTTCATAGAAATAACGAACACAAGTCATAATCATCATTAATTCCCAGAGATAGTGTATATTTCCTCCACTTGTGCCACCTACTCCCATGAACATGAATAAAGTTGCCAATGACCAGAAACGATAACCACACGAAAAATTAAAGCAAAGCGTCAGGATATAGAACAAAAAACCATAGTCATCAAATAAGGTAGCTTTCTGAGTCAAAATTAAATTATGATTTACAGCATAGTCTATTCCCTTTCCAAACCAAGTTTCTGACTTAGAAAAATCAGCATGGAAAGAGTTCAGCAGGGGACTGATACGACTGGCAGCCGAGCCATCAGCCGCCTCTACGGTAGCCTGATCCATTGTTGTTGTAGCATTAATTACACTAGTGGCCCTATTCAATTGTTCAAACTCTAACATGTTTAATCCTATATACAAAAGAATCAGCAATGGAACTACAAAATAGAAATTACTTTTACGTACAAAATATAAAGAAAATGCAATAAGACACACAAAAGCTGTTCCACTTCCCATACTGCACATCATCCACAAGAAACATAATGTAATTTTTTTATGCTCTCCATAAAACAACTCACGTACAGAAAAAGGTCCAACTCCTCCTTTATATTCCTGACATTTAACATAAGCATAATACCACACTAACATAGTTCTGGCAAAAGTACTAGGTTCCATTGACAAAGAATTACAACCAATACCTCTATCCAATACTTTCCATAAATTTACAAGAGGAAAATACGAAAAGCCAGCCAGTACAAAACATTGCTGCACTATACATACAACAAAGTAAGTTATAATTACCCATCGACAAATCTTAATAAAAAAATCTAAACTGAATACCTTTGCCACATAAACCATATTGTAAAATGCAACATAAGTAAGGACAAAAGAAGTCGAAAAAAGTAAAGTAGACCATCTCCAAGTTTCTGGATGAAAACTAGCTGTAATATATTGATAAAGCAAATATATTACCCCCCAAACTAAAGCCTTAGTTACCCTGAAACAATATACTAATGATAAAACTATCATCCCTCCCATCAACACAAGTTTTACTATTCCAAAACCTGCAGGTCCATCTAAAGGTATGTAAGACATACCAAACAACATGATAAAAACAAACGTATATTTATGCAGAGCATTATCAACCGTTAATCGATTTTCCATCTTATACCTGTTTTATTATTTTCTTCCTAAAGCAAAACGTAAAGGATGATTAAATAAATAAACCCACAAATATGTAAACAACACAATAACAACAAAATAAACAAGAGTGATAGGGCCTCTACATAATTCATGCCCTAATATATATCGATCAAAAGTTAACACCATTACCTCCGTAATACTAAAGTGAGTTGCCATCAAAATAAGAGAATTTCTTCCCCAATAAATCAAAAAACGAAGATCCAGCCATTCAAGACCACTGAATAATAAAACAAATCCAACAGCTGGTAATATATTAGATAGAAAACCATTAAAAAAATACAACTCAAACGGAGGAAAAGTTACCCAAAGCATACTTAATATTAAGACTATTACTCCAAACAATACCTTTAAATAGCTTTTCCAAACAGACAAAAACGGCCAAATATATTTGGCAAAAGCATATCCGACAGCAACAACAGGCCAAGCGGCAAGTGTCTGTACCCAAGGTCTTATTGGAGAATCTATCAATTTCAAATAAGTAGAATCACCTAGCTTAGGTATCCAATATGTGTTATATAAATAGGATATCATTAACGTCATACAAAAGAATAACAATAAATAATATCTTTTGTATTTACTAGTCCTGATAAACAAAAATAACGTTTCCGAAAATAAAAGTACAGGTAGAAACCACAATGTTCCTATCCCCCTAAATGTCAATACTTTATAAACGTCTCGATATAAAATATTCAATTGCATAAAACCTAGCGCAATCCAAATAAGTTCAAATAAAAAAATCAAGAGTGAAAAGCTTATATAAGGGATGCCCAATTGGCGAAGACGTTTCATAAAGAAATGCCGTACTGAAACAGATTCTTTTTTCCCATATGATATCCATCCAGAAGTAAAATAAAAGGTTGTAATCATGAATAAGCCAATCCAAGTATTCAACCATACAGGAAAAACTCCATCTTCAATATGCAACAAAGTAATGCAAAGAATAGCCACTCCCTTAGTTGCATCTAAAAAATCCAAACGCAGTTTCTTTATCATTTATTCTTCTTTGAATATAACCAATGGTATATCTTTAATGTCGTAAAATAACAATGTATAGAAAGGTAAGATACCCATTTTCCAAAACGAGAAAGTCCACTATATTTTCTAACATAAAGCAATTGAGAATGTTTCCAATGTTTGAAACAAAATGCCCGACTTCCTTCCTTACTTTTCAAATGATGGTGTACCGCGAAAGTTTCAGGTGTATAAAACATCTGTTTTCCTGCCAATTCTACTTGCCGTCCTAATATAGGTTCTTCACCATATAAAAAAGTTTCCTCATCAAAAAAATTCAATTGCTGAACGAATGGAATGCTAATCAGGAAACAACATCCGTTCAAGCATTTGCAATATTGAGAAGCCTGAGGATTAACTACCCACACTGGAGTTTTTTCCTCTCTTTTCTGACGACAAAATAAATCTGAAAGCCAACTAAACGATTTACGCCAATCTTGTTCTCCCCGATATTTAGGATTCTGATGAATACCCTCTGGAGTTACAATGTCGCTTCCTAAAACTACAATCTCATGATTTCGTTCCATAATGGATACCAATTTTTTTATATAATCTGTCTGTGGAAACTCCATATCCGGGTTGGCAATCAAAGCATATTTATATCCTTTACTTGCAACGTATCTTAATCCGATATTGTTTCCAGCATTATATCCCCGATTTTCTTTGCTGGCAATAAAGGTACACCCTTCTTCCTCACAAAGAGTCTTTACTTTATCACTATCAGGTGAACAGTTATCAACCAAAACCAATTCCAGCTCCACTCCTTCCTGGCGTTTTAGAAAAGAGACACATTTCCGGCAATCATCGGAAGAATTATAATTAAGAATAATTATTGCTATTCTCATTGTTTTATTATCCTATCATAAAGATCTACATACTCATTAAACTTAGAATTCATATCATAGCATAATGACCTTTTTCGACAATTATATGCATAAAAGTTTTTATCTTTATTTGTAACTTCTAAAATAGCAGAAATAAAACCTTTAACATCATTCTTTTTCACAATAATACCTGTCTGCTCATCTATACTTTCAGGAGATCCCCCTGTCTGAAAAGTAACAATAGGAGTTCCACATGCTAAAGATTCTAAATTTACAGTTGGGAAATTATCTTCTATTGTAGGATTAGCAAATACTGTCGCTGCAGAATATATTTCAGCAAGTTCTGATTGGTTATTAGTTCGTCGAATAGCAATAATACGACGATTGATAGGTAACTCCGAACTATCAATTCCGACTAATACTATAGAAAAATTCTCAGGAAGTTCTTTATCCATTTGAAGAAAAGTATTCAACCCTTTCCTCTGTGACCATGTAGCAGCAACTCCTAATACAATTTTTGAATTGAGTCGTTTTATCTTATTATATATCTCTCCTTTTGTCGGCTTGAAAATATTAAGATCTATACCATTGTTTATTACTATTGTATTGTATTTTTTAAGAAAACTTTTATGGACAAGATTCTTTAACCATTCAGATGGGGTTACTATAGTCATATTTTCTATATTGGTAAATAAACGCTCTTTCCGCTTGAAATTCCATGCTGATAAATCAAAGAACCATGTTCCCGGCATATATTTTTTTTGTGGACAATTTCCACATCCTATTTGCCAACGATTACAACCTATTGCGTCAAAATAAATACATCTACCTGTTATTGCCCAACAATCATGAAAAGTCCAAATGATTGGTATATTAATCTTCTTTAAATACAAAAACAATATATCTATATTCAAATACCACCCAACTACATCATGTAAATGTATAATATCAGGCTTCATTTTTTCTATCTTATAAATTAATCTCAAAGTTGGAAATATTGAAGCACAATCTTGAAGATCTGTAATCCAAGAGAAATAACGATGAAATGTATTTACAATTCGGTTACCAATATAAAAATGATTTATTTTCTTACCTTTATGCACAATACTCATTCTCTGATATTTGGAAGCAGTGTAAACTTCATAACCCCTCAATCTCGCTACATCTGCAATATGAAGCATTATATTACCAGTACTAAACAAGTCTGTCGAATTTATTTGTAGAATTTTCATGATTTGTATTTTATTATTTTCGCTGGATTACCAACAACAATACAATTATTGGGAATACTTTTATTTACTACACTTCCTGCCCCTATTATAACATTATCACCAATGCAAATATTTCCAAATATTACAACATTAGCTCCAATTTCTACATTATTTCCTATAACTGGACGATTATTTTGGCTAGAATCTTTATTCCCAATAGTCGTATTATTCCTACAAACAAAATTATCACCGATCTTTACTGCATTCAATATTGTTGCAAATGGATGATATAATTTAATACCTTTTCCCAATTCTACATCAGAAAAGAATAAAGAAGATTTATCTTTTTTAAAAAGATTACATATAAAAGCTCTTTTATTTCCAATTCTATAATAGAAAATAGTAATCCAATATGGATTTTGAGTTATTGCCCACAATAACTGAATAATTATACTACCGGTTATACCGTATTCTTGAGTAAAATTTTTTAAATCTTCTTCTAAAATAATCCTATTCTTTGAGAAATAGAAACACACAACAAGAGGTAAATACCTAATAATTAAAATTGGCATAAATATTTTTATGTAATATTTCACCAATTTTCCACCAAAAATTACCATATCAATATTTATTTCAGAAATCTAATTCTTCTAAATTTTAAAACACAAAAGAGATCAAATATATAAATATTATTAAGAAATAAAAATTTACAAATTTTCAAAATATCAATCTTAGGAAAGTAATATTTATATATAAACTGATAATATTCAGCCTTCAATTGTTTAATAATGGATATTCTTTTGTAAAAAAAATATCCATTATTAATATAAAGAGAATAAATACTTCTCATAAATTGTATAGCAGCGTAATATAAAGACTCTTTCGTTATTGTAAAGTTATTAGATACAGCTATTATTTTCAAGTATTCAATAAATTTACTATACATTAAAAATTCTGATTCAAATGAATTATATTTATGAGACAAGCCTAACGTTTTAATTTGATAGTAATAATTTGCTCCACGAATAAACTTGACTTCCTTAATATAGCATATATAATTCAACATAAATACCAAGTCTTCAGCATAAGATATTTTTTCATTAAATGAAATATGTTTTTCTTTTATAATTGATAAATTATAAAGCTTTCCAAAAGGAAAACCGGCATGAAAAAAATCTGAGTCATGAAATAAAGATTCAATATTATCGCGATTATAAAGTCTATCACCATAATCTAATATTTGAATAATTTTATCATCAACACCTATTTTTTTCACCCCTTGCACTATAAGCATGGATTGATTTAAAGCAAACTTAACAAGCCCAGACAAATATTCTTTTTCAATATAATCATCAGCATCAATAAATGTTACCCAATCACCAATAGCCACCTTAATTCCCATATTTCTGGCTTTACTGACCCCTGCATTCTGTTGATGAATTACTTTTATACGTGAATCAAATTTTGCAAAATCTTCACATATTTGTCCACTACCATCTACACTACCATCATCAACTAAAATTAGCTCAAAATTAGAATAAGTTTGAGATAATATACTATTTATACACTTATGGATATAGTTTTCTGCATTATATATTGGAACCACTATACTTATCATAAATTTTATCGTTTTCTAATAAGTTTATTTTCTTTGCATCTAACTATTCTCTTTCTTAATTTGAATGTACATATCATAAAATATAACATTTACAATGTAGATAATTTCATTTTCAAACAAATTCTACATCAAAAAATTATCAAATAAGTATTTCGATATTAACATTGATAAATATCAGCCAGCATTAAAACAAATTCTTCATAAAGTAACTTTATAATACAATATACAAATGATATTTATTTCTTTATCGCCTTCTTCTTTTAACAAATCTATGTATAAAAGTACGTAATCCTAAAGATAGGACATATAGAAATATAAAAGAAAATATAGTCAATAAAACTGTGAAGAGTAAAGCCCCTAATATCCAATTCAGCCAAGTTGTATTCAATGAAATCTGATTATAAAACTTCTTGAATAACAATTCTGTACCAACAAATGCCACTAAAATACCAATCAAATGAATGGTAAATAATTTGAAGTAATGAAATACAGATATCTTAAATCCTTTACTAAACAAAAAATAGGGTTTCCATATATATACAATTATAATGGTAGAAATTAGTGGTCCACAAAGTACCCCTGACAATCCCCATAAAGAGCCAAAAATAATGGCAGATACTACAAAAATCAAAGATTCAGCAGCAGGAGCCCATACATCATAAAACAGACCATATCCAAAGATAAACTGATCAGTTATTCCACGAAAAACAGCCAAAAAGAATTGGATAGATATCATCAACAGAATATGTCTAGGAAGTGGATACTCACTACCTAACCATACAGAGATAAAAGGGTTACATAAATGGAAAATACAAGCAGTTAATACTCCGGATATAAAGAAACGTATTGCAAATAATTCTTTGTATGTTGCATAGATTTTTCCTCTGTTTCCTTCAGATATTAAATTACCGACTCCAGCAGAAGTACTATCCAAAATACCAGAAATAAATCCTTGAACTTTTTGAGTAATCAATGTATAATTTCCATATAATGCAACAATAGGCAATGATACATAAGAATATATTAGAAATGGAGTAATTTGAAATTGAACAAACCCTCCAATTTTATGGACAAACAATTGTTTCACATATTTTCCAATTTCAGGATATTTTTTAAACAATTGTTTTCCTAATTTGATATCACTTTCTAACCAAGGATACACTTTATTAATACGATAAGTAAGAACAAATGAATAAATAATACCAAATAATAATTCAATACACAAATACAATATAAAGCTTTGTATACAAATTGCTAAAATCATTTGTACCACCATCTTACTACTTGTTACTGCCTGATAATATCCTGTAATTTCATAATTACGTTGATCAGCTGAAAGTAATGTTTGTTTATAATTTACAAAATATCCAAGCATTGAACTAAAAAGATAAGCATAAAAGCCTAAATAGATGACTTCCCAGGAAAATGTTGTATTAGGAAAAATCAAGGGAAGAAATAAAGACAGAATTACACCAGACCCTAATATGAATAGACCAATAATTCGATATAAATAGCCAAAAACAGAAATAATTTCATTAATCTTCTCCTTATCATCATCGAAAATAGGTTTATATAAGACATAACCAATAGCCGATCCTACACCTAATTCTGCTAAATTCAAAAAACCTAAAAGGCTCTGTAAAGTTCCAGTAAAACCAATAAATTCAGTACCTAAATGATCCAAAAAAACTTTACGTGTGAAGAAAGCCACAATCAACGAAATCATGTAGCATATTAAGTTCATCCGTACATTCAATAAACTTTTCTTTACTCTTGATTCTTTAGCCATTATAATATCAATACCCTTAAACAATACTTCCGAAACAAATACATAGTCAGAAGTATATCTAACTATGCTATCATAAATTGGTGCCCCTATTATCTGTTCTTATACATACTCTCGTAATACTTCTGATAATCACCGCTGGTAACATTATCCATCCACTCCTGATTATCCAGATACCATTTCACGGTCTCTTCAATACCCTCTTCAAACTGAAGGCTCGGTTCCCAGCCCAGTTCTTTTTGCAGCTTGGTAGAGTCGATGGCATAACGCATGTCGTGTCCCGGACGGTCGGTTACGTAGGTGATCAAATCCATGTCAGCTCCTTCCGGGCGTCCCAGCAGACGATCTACCGTATTGATAACCACTTTGATGATGTCGATATTCTTCCATTCATTGAAACCGCCGATATTGTAAGTTTCGGCAATCTTTCCGTTGTGGAAAATCACGTCGATGGCACGTGCATGGTCTACCACATACAGCCAGTCGCGCACATTTTCACCCTTGCCGTATACAGGCAACGGTTTGCGGTGACGGATGTTGTTGATAAACAGCGGAATCAGCTTTTCAGGGAACTGATATGGACCGTAGTTGTTCGAACAGTTCGTTACGATGGTCGGCATGCCGTATGTATCGTGGAAAGCACGTACAAAGTGGTCGCTGCTGGCTTTCGATGCAGAATACGGGCTATGCGGATTGTATTTGGTATCTTCATAGAAGAACTCCGTTCCATAAGCCAGATGATGCTTTCCCGATGAGGCTTTTGTGGTGAACGGCGGCTTCACGCCTTCCGGGTGTGTCAGTTTCAGGGCACCGTACACTTCGTCGGTAGAAATGTGATAGAAACGCTTACCCTCGTATTTTTCAGGCAGGCTTTCCCAGTACACCTTTGCAGCCTGAAGCAGGCTCAGTGTACCCATTACGTTGGTACGTGCAAAGGTAAACGGATCCTTGATGCTACGGTCTACATGACTTTCGGCAGCCAGATGAATAATACCGTCTACGTGATACTGCTGCATCAGCTCCAGCATCTTCTCATAGTCGCAGATGTCAGCCTTTACAAACGTATAGTTCGGCTTGTTCTCTATATCCTTCAGGTTGGCGAGGTTTCCGGCATATGTCAGCTTATCCAGATTGATGATGTGGTATTCCGGATATTTGTTGACAAACAGACGTACCACATGACTGCCGATGAAGCCCGCTCCACCGGTTACGATTATATTGCGTTTAAAATTTTCCATAATTATCTTTGTTTGCGATGATTTATTTAAGCACTCCCATGTTGCTCATGCATGCTTTCAGCGAGTCGGTCCAGTAAGGAATCTTCAGTCCGAAAGTCAGCTTTATCTTGGTCTTGTCCAGTACGGAATAAGCCGGACGTTTTACCGGGCTGGGGAACTCGTTGCTGTGGCAGGGCTGGATATCGCATGTCGTGTGTCCGGCAAGCTCGGCTATCACTTTGGTAAAGTCGTACCACGAGCATACCCCTTCGTTGCTGAAATGATAGATTCCAGTCTTGCTGTACCCATTTTGCGGCTTTTCGGCAGCATAGTCATTCAGAACCGCTTCGATGGCAACAGCCAGATCGAGCGCATAAGTCGGTGTACCTGCCTGGTCGAATACCACATTCAGAGCCGGTTTCGAAGCTGTCAGGTTCAGCATGGTCTTTACGAAGTTCTTTCCAAATTCCGAATACAGCCAGGCTGTACGTATAATCACGTAGTCGCATCCCGTAGCTTCAATGTATCGTTCTCCTTCCAGTTTCGTTTCACCATATACACCTGTAGGTGTACCCTTCTGATCCTCATGGCATGGCGTATTATACGGATCACTTCCAAAAACATAGTCGGTAGAAATCTGAACAAGCAGACCGCCTGCCTTTTTCATGGCTTCCGCCAGAATCTTAGGAGCTGCAGCATTCAGCTTGCGACAGAGAACCGCGTCACTTTCAGCCTTGTCTACGTTGGTATAAGCCGCACAGTTCACAATGCAGTTGATATGCTGTTCCTGTACCATTTTATCCACCGCTTCCGCATCGGTAATGTCCAGCAGAGTAGTCTCCACTCCTTCGGCTTCCACTACGTCGGTAAACAGGTAATTATAGGAAGTCTGCTTGCTGATGATACGCATCTCGTTACCCAGCTGGCCGTTTGCGCCTGTCACTAAAATATTCATGATTGCTCCTTTCCTTATTTATACAAATCTTCCTTGTAGTCGAACAGCCATTCCGAATCCTTCAGGCGTGAATGGTGTTTGTCCTTTGCCGATAGAATCACCTTGTCGGCCGGAACCTTCCAGTCAATGCCCAAGTCCGGATCATCCCATGCAAGGGCACCCTCGCTTTGTGGCGCATAAAAATTATCACACTTATACTGGAAAATCACTTCCGGAGTCAGTACACTGAACCCGTGTGCGAAACCACGCGGAATGAAGAACTGTCGGTGATTGTCTTCCGTCAGCTCTACCGCTACATGCTTTCCGAAAGTAGGAGAACCTTTGCGGATATCTACGGCTACATCCAGAACGGCACCTTTGATTACCCGTACCAGCTTGCTTTGTGCAAAAGGCGGTTTCTGGAAATGCAGACCGCGCAGCACACCGTAGCATGACTTGCTTTCATTATCCTGCACGAACTTTACGGTACGTACCTGTGCATTGAAATCACGTTCCGAAAATGACTCGAAGAAATATCCTCTGTCGTCTTTAAAAAGGCGCGGTTCGATGATGACCACGCCCTCTATAGCAGTTTTAATTACTTCCATATTAATAGTCCAGATTACTTTTACCTGTATATTCTACTTCATCTATCACCTGCAGCAGATACTGTCCGTACTGGTTTTTCAACATGGGCTGTGCCAGCTCTCTCAGCTTATCTGCCGTAATCCATCCCTGACGGAAAGCAATGCCTTCCAGACAGGCAATCTTCAGTCCCTGACGTTTTTCAATCACCTCGATAAACGTAGAGGCTTCACTCAGAGAGTCGTGTGTACCCGTATCGAGCCATGCAAAGCCACGTCCCAGAGTCTGCACCTTCAGTTCCTTGTCTGCCAAGAACTGCTGGTTTACAGTCGTAATTTCCAGTTCCCCACGTGCCGACGGCTTGATGTTTTTGGCAACTTCTACCACTTTGTTTGGGTAGAAATAAAGACCCACTACCGCATAGTTCGATTTCGGATGCGCTGGTTTCTCTTCAATCGAGAGGCAGTTTCCGTCGTTGTCGAACTCGGCAACACCGTAGCGTTCCGGATCACTTACCCAGTAACCGAATACCGTAGCTTTCTTGTCCTCTTCTGCCGTGCGAACCGCTTCCTTCAGCAATCCGGTCAGACCTGCGCCGTGGAAGATATTGTCGCCCAGCACCAGACATACACTGTCGTTGCCGATAAACTTCTCTCCAATGATAAATGCCTGAGCCAGTCCGTCCGGTGACGGCTGTTCTGCATACTCAAAGCGCACTCCGAAGTCGCTCCCGTCACCCAGCAGGCGCTTGAACCCCGGCAGGTCAAATGGAGTAGAGATAATCAGAATTTCACGGATGCCTGCAAGCATCAGTACCGAAATCGGGTAATAGATCATCGGTTTGTCGAATACGGGGAGCAATTGCTTGCTGACTCCTTTTGTGATAGGGTACAAACGTGTACCGCTACCTCCGGCTAATACGATTCCTTTCATATTGCATTTTTTATAGAAATTTCTTTGATCAGACAAGGGGATGTGATTATTGAGTTCAAAACTTGTAACCGATGGGTATCGGTTCCCCATATATCGGTATATCCTTGTACTGAAAAATGACGAACTTTTTGAAGAACCAGCTTCCCATAACTGCCTGCCAAGGAAGGCAGGTTCGACTGAAACATGACTCCAGCCTCTTTCAGCCGATGATACTCTTTTTCCCCCATATAGGTATAGCGTTCCGGATGTGCCAGTACCGGAATAAATCCGGCTGACTTGATTTTTTCTATCATGCCATACAGATCCATCGGGGGATTGAAATAGGAGGTTTCTACCAACAGGTGATTGCCTTCTTCTCCTATCGGCAATAAATCACGATGGGCAAGGCGTTCCTTGAAGAGGTTGTCGAGCATGTACTCGGCTGCTAAATGCAAGTGGATATTTCCGGTATACTGTTTCTGAAACTGTTCGAAGCGGCTACGTAGTCCAGCTGTGGTATTGGGAATGTCTTCCATAATATGGGGTGTAAACCAAACTTCACGGATTCCCAACTGTTCATACAGCCGCAATATAGCCAAGGATTCTTCGACAGTCTGCACACCGTCGTCTACACCGGGAAGCAGGTGGGAATGATAGTCGGTCATTCCCCGCAGGATTCCGCTTTCTGCAAGTGTTTGCTTTTTCTGAAAAGGCCACCACCAGCTCATTCTTATTTCTGCTTTTCGTTTCCGTAATAATAGCTAGATCCGTAGCCGTAATGATAACCGTAACGATAGCCGTAACGATACGAACCGTTGCCTTCGGTACCGTTCAGCAGTACCGTCATATTCTTGAATTTATGTTCGATATAGAGAGCTTCCAATTCAGGCAGCATACTGCGTTCCAGCAGTCCGGCACGTACCACAAAGATGGTCCGGTCGGCATACTTCCCGATGATATGAGTATCGGCTACCAGCTCAATCGGCGGACAGTCTATCAGGATATAGTCGTAACGGGTACGGAAGTCAGCAAGCAATGTCTGCAAACGTTCACCGGCCAACAGCTCCGTAGGATTGGGAGGAATAGTACCTATCGGCAACACATCGAAACGAACGGTTTCGGAAGCCGGTACGATGACGTCTTCAATACGCTGTACTTTACCCGCCAGATAATTACTCAATCCGTGGTGGGGCGAACCCACATAGACCGAAGTAGAACCGCGACGAAGGTCACCATCGATAACCAATACGCGTTTCCCCTTGATAGCAAGCGTAGCGGCAATATTAACGGTCAGGAAGGTTTTACCACTACCCGGATTGAAGGAAGTCATCAGGATAACCTGTCCCTTTCCGTTTTCACCAGATACAAATTCCAAGTTGGTACGCAGTACACGGAAAGCTTCGTTCACTACGTCACGGCTACCTTCTTTTACCACAACCTTGGTTTCGGTAAGCGGAGTCACTTTTTTATGGAACAGACCGGAACGACGGACTTTGCCATACAAGGGGATTTCTCCTACAAAAGGTATGGAAAGATTTTCCAAATCTTTTTTGCCACGTACGCGGGTATTCAGGGTTTCCTGCAAGAAAACAAACACTACGGGAATTAGTACTCCCAAAGCTAAAGCAACCAACAAAATGTTTTTCTTCATAGGTGCCGTAGGTGCCATAGAACCTGTCGGTGGGGTAATCACACGCGTATTGTAGGCGGTAAAAGCCTGCGAAAGCTCGTTTTCCTCACGCTTCTGGAGCAGGAAAAGATAAAGGGATTCCTTTACTTTCTGCTGACGTTCTACCGACAACAGGTATTTGGCTTGCGAAGGATTGGCAGCGATGCGCTCTGTTGCCCGCTGGTCGCTCTTTTCCAGACTATGAATCTGGGTATTCAGGGTTGTAATCAGGTTATCTACGGAGGATACAATGCTCCGGCGCATGGAGCGCAGCGATTCGTCCATATCTACTACCAAAGGGTTCTGTTCACTACTGTTTGCAACCAAATTATTACGCTGAAGCTGCAAGTTGTTATATTCAGAAATCTGATTTTCGATATTCGCACTTTCCAAACCGGAATTGGCAGGCAATAACTGGTTGCGACTGGAAGCAGCGGTCAGGTAGTTACGGATGTAGCGTGCCATGGAAAGTTGGGTATTCAAGGTCAGAATCTGCGACTGTGCCTGACTACGTTCCGTCATGTAAAGCTGCGAAGCTGCCTGTACGTCGGGCAACAGGTTTTCGCTCTTGAAGGTAGAGATATTTTCATCCACATGGCCCAACTCGCTTTCAATCACGCCCAAACGATCGTTGATAAACATGGAAGTACTAACCGCAATCTGATTCTTGTCCTTAATCCAGTTTTCATTGTATACCGCAATGACCGTATTCAGAATATCTTCTGCACGTTGGATGCAGACATCCTTAAAAGTTAAATCCACAATGGTAGTTTTTTCACTTTGCAAAGCAACACTTAATCCTGCGGAATATCGGCTGACAGCCGAATTTAATCCAGAACGAGAAACAGTCAGCGGTTCCGAACTTTTTTGCCAGTCCACAAAAGCGGCAGCCGGACGGATTACAATCTTTCCTATCGGAGTAACCAAACTATCGTTCAAGGTTCCAACCACTTCGCCATCTACCTTTTCTCCGTTATGGACAAACGAAGTCAACTTGATTCCTTTCGATTGAGCAGGTTCTACCGTCAGCGCGGCAGTTTCATTATCGGCCAAACCGGCAAAACTCACAGTTACAGGCAAGTTCTGACCATAACGAACCTGTGCGTAGAAACTTCCTTCCGTACTATAATCCACTTCCAAATGCAGACGTTTCACCACATCGTACATTACGGCAGGCGATTGCAACGAAACTAGCTCGTTGTTTACATTGGTATTGGGTTGGAAAAGCCCCAAATCGGAAAACGAGGCTCCGACGTCACCGGAAAGAGACTGTCCTTTCGATTCTTCTTTAATCAATAAGGAAGCCGTACGAGTATAAACGGGAGGAGTTTTCAGCAAGTAAATAAACGCAATACCTAAGCATATCACCAAAGATAACACAAACCATCGCCATTTGGCAAGGCAGAGGTAATACAAATCCTGAATACGGATAAAATCGTCCGCTTTGGCAGCCGGACGGGTATGTTGTTGAGTTTCGGACATAAATTACAATTTATTAAATTTCAATTATTACTTAAAGACAAGTACAGCAATTGTGGTCAACAGCGAAGCGAGTGAAATCCAGAACGACGTTGAACGTACGTTGTTACCATTTACCGTCGCCTGACGGGCACGGACATTGTTCGGTTCTACATACACTACGTCGTTCTGACGCAGATAATATACCGGAGATGTATACAAATGCTCTGCCGAACAGAGATTGATGCCATATACATGCTGTACTCCTTCTTCTTCACGAAGCACCAATACTTTTTCACGCTTGCCGTAAATGGTCAGATCCCCCGCCATACTGATGGCATCGAGTAAGGTCACCTTATCACGGTCGATGCTGTAACGACCTGGATTTGCCACTTCTCCCAAAACAGAAATACAGAGATTCATGTATTCCACAGTTACCACCGGATCTTTTATCAGATTTTTAGAAAGCAGCTCTTCCTTGATGAAAGCTGCAATTTCTTCGCGGTTCTTGCCGGCTATCTCAATCTTACCCAACACTGGGAAATCAATCATTCCCTTTTCATCGACCGTATAACCAGATATTCCTTGACTGGAGCCTGAAACAGAACTACTGGATGCAGATACCTGTCCAATCTGTCGAGAGACATACGGCAAATTAAACAACTGACTTAACTGAGGGTCACGGCTATTTACGATGATAGACAGTTTGTCACCCGGACGAACTTTGATTTCGGTAGCCGCCACCACTTTCTGCTCACTCTCACCGGGACGCAAATCCTGAAAATACGTTACTTGAGAAGGAGCCGAACACGAAAAGGTTGCCCATACGGCAAAGAGGAAAAACGCCACCTGTAGCGACAAAGAGCGGATAGATAATCTCATAACAATGGCATTAAAAGATGTTTGATTATATTTTTAAGATTAATTATTTACAAGTGTAGTTTGTTTTACTTTATGGGCAATCAGCATATTCAGATAAAGATGCAATGCTATCCACAGAATGATATCAATAATCAGGATAAAGGTAACGTTGCAGTAAGGCAACAGCAGCAAGGTCAACCCAATAAAGAAGAGTGAAATAGCCAGAATAGTTATCATCACCCAGCGTACCCGCATACCGGTACGCAGCAGCTTGTGATGAAAATGGTTCTTATCGGGCAGAAAGGGACTTTTTCCGTTACGTACACGATGTAATACTACACGCACCACGTCGAACAGAGGAACAATCAGGGTACTGAGGGCAATCGCCAGCGACGGATTGGTATGTTCGACTTCGTCAAAGTGAACAAAACTCAGGTGGATAACCAAAAAACTCAGGATATAGCCCAGGGTAAGGCTGCCGGTATCTCCCATAAACAACTTATGGCCTTTTTGGGCATTACCGAATACATTGTAACACCAAAAAGGAATCAGGATACCCAAGGTAGCCAGTGCCAAAAAGGCGTAAACATACTGTCCCACATAGATATGCATGTAGGCGAGCATGGCAAGAGAAATGCAGCACAAGCCGGAAGCCAGTCCATCGATACCGTCTATCAAGTTGATGGCATTGGTAATATAAACGACAAGGAAAACAGTAAGTGGAATGCCTAGCCATGCCGGAAGGTCGTAAATGCCGAACAGCCCGCCCAGCGAACGGATCCAGTCGCCGCAAGAAACGAGCAGCAAGGCCGCTAGTATCTGTATCAGGAACTTCCGGCGGTAACCTACACCAATCAGGTCATCCTGCACACCCGTCAGATACAGCAGCATGGCTCCAACAATGTAAAACAGGAATTCATACAAGGTACGCGACAGCGGAAGATTTTCTACCGGTATACCATGGAGAATACGGAATCCCATTATCAACGCGAAAGTGATGACAATGGCCGGTAAGAAGGAAATCCCTCCCAAACGAGGTACAGGACAAGTATGTACCTTACGAGAATCAGGCAAATCGAACAAACGTTTTCGGTAGGACACTAACAGAATGTTGGGAATCATCACTATTCCCAGCAGCAGGGCTATCAAGAAACTGCCTGCCAAAAATAATGCAATCATCTATTTATAATTAAGTATGAATAATTTCAATCAAATCAGGAGATAGTTCAGACACAACTATAGCAGAAACATGATCAATGAGCACAACTACCCGTCGGTTACGCTTGCCCTTTACCTTTACGAAAATGCCTTCTACTCCATTGAATATTCCACCGAGAATACGTACACGAGTTCCCTTAGAGAAATTGATTTCCTCCGGTTTCAAGTAAATCAAATGCTCGTCGTTTGTACGACATACACGCATAAACTGCTCCATCTGATCATCGGGTACGATAACCTTTTGGGAAACGCCGTCTACCTTATAAACCAAATATTGCAAAAAAGAGGTGGTTTGCTTAAACAATTTCAGACAGGAATCCGTTGTATGAACAAAAATCAGATTGCTGACAGCTGGAACATACAATCGTACCTTCCGCCCTCTGACAGTACGTACCACATAATGCATGGGCACAAAACACGAAATCTGTTTTTCATCCAGCATGCTTTTTACTTTCAGCACCCGATTATAAGGAACACTCATTGCATACCAATGCATTGGTTCCTCTAGCCCTATAAAACTACTGCTTACAGTAGCCATAACCTCCCCCAATTTAAAACATTATTTTCTGAAAATGTATAGCAATAGCTCCTTGAAACCCTAGTAAAGTATTGTGTTTCAATATATTATATAATAAATGCCTAGTTTTTACTGAATAATATACCTTTTCTAAGTAAGAAGCGGTACCAATACTCAAATAGCTGGAAGTAAAGAAGAAAAAAGAGACTTATATCGCTTAATTTTTTATCTTTTCTTTCTTTTTCTGTTCCCTGTGTCATCTATTATTTACACAACATGATAGTGCTCCTTTGTAAATAAAAGATGCTAATCTTAAATAAATATTAACAGTTGAATTTGTAAATATATGAGAATCAGTCAAATCTAGTTATTTGTGAAAAAACAATAAAATAACCCCAATATTTATTGCTTAATTCATTTGAAGTCAATATCTTTGCCCCAATTGATAGATACCGCTTCTTACTTAGAGAAGGACCATTCCTACTCACTTTTTCTATTTAGCGATGCAACCAATTCGGCATTCGCACGATCGATAACAGAAGTATCAATAGAAGAAAGATAAATCAAAGTTGTTTTTTCGGAAGTATGCCCCATTCCATCGCTGATGACTGCTACAGGTACATTATGCTTACGTGCCGTGCTTGCCCAAGTATGACGGGAAGTGTAAGAAGTCAGTACAATATCTTCTCCCAATAAAGATGCAAGTTTTTTCAATTGCTTATTGTAATAACGCAAGCCTGTTTGATATTGTTTATACGACTGTTCATCGTCTTCCGTATGCAGTATGGGGAAGAGATAACAACTGCCTGTTGTCCTTTTCTGATAGCGATTGATTATTTCCTGCACAATCTGCTCGATACGTATCGACAGGGGACGACCGGTTTTCTTTCTCTTGTAACAGATATAGCCGTTGCGGATATCCTTGTGGCGAAGATAGGCCATATCGACAAACGACATGCCACGCGTGCAGTAACTGAACAGGAAGAGATCGCGGGCAAAACCCAGACCGGATATATCGTTCAACTCCAGTCCTTTCAGACGGATAATCACTTTTTCATCCACCGAACGCTTTGCCGTTTTATCAATACCTGTATAAACGTAGCGAAAAGGAAAAGTTTGTTCAATTCCTTCTTCACGAACAGCCCGGTTATAGACCGAACGTAAATTGCGCATATAGAAAGACGAGGAATTGGAGGTTATGCCACGCTTTGCCAGCCAGTCTGCATACTCTCCTACCACAACTTCGTCGAGCATTGAAAGAGCTATGTCTTTACCATGCAGGAAGTCCGCAAAACTGGAAAGGGTACACCGCAGGTTACGGGCACTGCCCAATTTACCTTTTTCTGTCAAACGGGATATCAAATGTTGACCATAGGAAAGGACAGATACTACTTTCCGCGAAGAACAAAAATACTCGACAACGGTACGGGCACTAAAATCTCCTCCGGACAATTCCAGGGTACGAATGATTTGCCTGAGCTGTTCCACTTCCCGGTCAATACGATGTTGAATTGCAGAAAGACGGAAATAACCAGAATAGACAGATTTACAAACACATCCGGCAGAGGCATCCCATTCCTCCGGCAATAAATGGATGTCTGTAGTTATTTGCCTTACTTCTTTTTTACGAGAAATCTGATAATATACAGTCCCAGCCCTGCCTGAAACTGTAGATAAACGTAACTTAATCTTTATTCTAGTCATATTCATTGAATTTTATATTCAACAAACAAGTTACGCAAATAAAAGATTTCAGATTTTATATTTAGATTTCATAACATTAGGATATGTTCTTCGAAAGAAAAATGAGGAAGATAAGATATAAACTATTCGTATAGAGGCATAAACATCGCGCAGACGAAAGAAATAAAGTATCAATAAGTCTTCCCAAAAATTTGTACAAAAAATAAAATGTTTTGTACAAATTTTCCCAAAACATCGGGACGTTTTCGGAGGGTTACGAGGAAATTGGGGTTATAAACAGACATTCAATAGGCTTATTTACTATTCACGCCCTTCACACAGCGGGTTTCGATGATGCGTTGAGCATGCCGGAAGAGCCGTATGTGAAGGGCGTGAAGGGCAAAAAAGGGTATTTTTTTCTTTTATTTTAGAACTGGAAATAGATAAATGGCTGGATGTCGCTGCTCTTTACCTGAATGACCAAGAAGATGAGGGCTATCAGGATGAGTGCCTGACCGACCAACGGCAGGCGTGTCATGCCGCGACTGCAAGCGTTCTGCCAGCTATCGGGGCACCAGTGGAGCAGGTAGCCGACTGCCATCAGGGCGAATACTTTCCAGTACCCGGCAACGAGCTGCGAGAACAGTTCGGGATGGAACGAGGTGAAGATCTGACGGATCATGGAAACCGAACCGGCAAACTCGGTGTTGCGGAAGAAGATCCAGCAGAAGCACACGAAGTGAAAGGTGATAATCACGGCAAACACGCGGCGCCATCCGGTACTGCGGTAAGTTTTGGGACGATGAAGCAGGCTGCGGAAGAACTTGTGTACGGCAAGTGCTACGCCGTGCAGGCCGCCCCATACGATGAAATTCCACGAAGCGCCGTGCCAGAGTCCGCCCAGCAGCATGGTCAGGATCAGATTGATGTAGGTGCGTATCTTGCCTTTCCGGTTACCGCCCAGCGAAATGTAGAGGTAATCGCGCAGCCAAGTGGACAGGGAGATGTGCCAGCGGTGCCAGAAATCAGTCACGCTGTCCGACTTGTAGGGGGAATTGAAGTTGATGGGAAAACGGAAACCCAACAGCAGGGCGATACCGATGGCCATGTCGCTGTAACCCGAAAAGTCGCAGTATATCTGCAAGGCGTAGCCGTATACGCCGAAAAGGTTCTCTACTCCGGAATACAAGCTGGGATTGTCGAAAATGCGTTCTACAAAGTTGATACTGATATAGTCGGAAATGACGGCTTTCTTGAACAGACCGCTTACGATGAAAAAGACTCCTTCGCCAAACATTTCCTTCGAAACGAACAGGGGCTGGCGAATCTGAGGGATGAAGTCGCGGGCACGCACAATAGGTCCTGCTACCAGCTGGGGGAAGAAGGATACATAAAAGATGTAGTCCAGCAGGTTGTCGAGCGGTTTCAGGTCGCGGCGGTATACGTCGAGGGTATAGCTCAACGACTGGAAGGTGAAGAAGGAAATGCCGACCGGCAGGAAGATATCGAAGGCTTCGTAGTGGCCGTTCCACAGCGGACAGAGCATTTCGTAAAAGAAGTTAGTGTATTTGAAATAGCACAACAGTCCCAGATTAATACACAAACTTATCACGACCAGCAGCTTGCGCTTCCAGAGTGTTTCGGTACGTGCCATCCGTCCCGCCAGCAGGAAGTCGCTCACGGTGACAATTCCCAGCAGGAAAAAATAAATGCCGCTGCTCTTGTAATAGAAATAATAGGAAAAGGCGGATACAAACAGCAGACGTGCCGTAGTATGTTTCTGCAAAAGTACGTATACCAGGCTGAACCCCAGAAAGAGGAACAGGAACAGTCCGCTGCTGAAAATCATCGGCTGACGGGGGTCGTACGTAAGTATATCTGCCAGTTTAGTCCAATCTAGTTGCCACATAATGATTGTATGCTTTTATAAATGCTTCGTGTAATAATAATCCTTGTAAAGTATATCCTTCGTGGGTAAAATGTATCTTATCGCGCTGGTACATTTTGGCTGCGTTCCAGTTCAGGCAGGCACGCTGCTTGCCGCCGACAATATCGTACATGTCCCAGATGGCAATGCCGTGCTCGCGGGCGAACTTCAGTTCGTTTTCTACGACCAGCGGGGTACGGGGATTGATAATCTTCCCTCTCCTGCCATTCCGCACATAGGCTCCCGGAGGGGTGGTCATCAGAAAGGCGACATCGGGACAGGAGGCTTTCAGCTCCGCTATCAGATAGTTCATGGCGGCGGTATGCTCGGAGGCGTTGTAGCGCCGCCCGTGTGCTTCGTTGGTTCCAAACGACAGGATGACGAGGTCGGGATGCAGGTCGGCTATCTGTCGGAAATGTTCCGGTGTGGAAAAACTCTGGCAGGTTGCGCCGTTTACCCCCACTATGTGGTATACCACTCCGTTGGAACCGGTTTCACGGGCGATGCCGGATGTCTGGTAGGTGACGGGAATGTTTTCAACGGCTTTGGAGCCGAAATCGTCTTCCAGGCTACAGCGCATGACATAAGGAAAGACATGGCCCCTGACGTGTGAGTCGCCTATATGTACGATGCGCAACGGACGGTCGAGAGCCCCTAATTTCTCCCAAAAGGGATGTAATGAACCTGCCGGATCGGTCAGCTCGTTTTCGGTCGTATTGCGGAATACAGCAGGCATGGGACTGTCGACGGATACAAACTGCATCAGCTGTTTCATCTCGTGACTGGGATAAACAGGCGATGAGTGCTTGTCGGGTTTCGGACACTCGGGAAGGACATCCTGCGCATATCCGGGCATGGCGACAAGTGCTGTCAGGCAGGCTATGTAAAAGACTAGTTGTTTCAGTTTCATCGTGCGTTAATTTTCGTATGCCTTGCGTTTCTCGTATTGTTCCTTGCCGTACATCAGGGCATCGAACAGGATGTTCGCCAGATGCTTTCCGCCCCGGAAGTTGATATGGGTATAGTCGTAGTTTGCCATGGCGGGCTTGCTGTTAACCATTTCGACCATACTGCCCTCGCCTCCCATGGCCTCGAACATGTTCCAGAAGGCAACGTGAGTCTTGGCGGCAAGTGCCTGCTGGTAGCGGACAAGGTTCTTCACACCGGGCATGGTATGCAGTTCGCCGGTTTCGGTCTTGCTCTCACGGTCGCCGATGCTGACGATCAGAATGGCGGCTTCGGGGAAAGCTTCCTTCAGGTGGGCGATGACTTTCTCCATCTCGACTGTATAATAGGAATAGTTCATCACTTTTTCCGAAGCAACATTCAGTCCGTATTGCAGGACAATCAGGTCGTAGGTACGCAAGCGGTTGTAGGCTTTCAGCACCGACATCGGAATGCCGGCAAGCTGCTGTCCGCTGCTGCCACGGGTACTGAAGTTATCGAGAATCACCCCTTCGTGCGAATCCATGGTAGCCGCAAAGCAACGGGTATGCTTTCCTGCCTGCTGTACACGCCAGCGGATGGTACCGATGCGGCCATCTGCCTGTGCCACTTGCATACGGGTACTGTCGCCGGGGAATATATATTCCTTACTTTCGCCCCCATTGATCTGGGCAGACAGGATAACGGAATCGGGCGAGAAGAAATAGAAGGAGGACGTTTCGCAGGTATCCAGACAGGCTGTATAGTTTTTCCCGCCCTTCAGAGTAACCGACGCTCCCGCACGAGGAATAAAGTAATGGTTGGAAATATCTTGAAAAGCGCGTTTGAAGCCTGACGAGTCGGTTACGGCATGGCTCTCCCAGCCTTCGAAGGTATGTTTTATGGTCGGACGGAATCCGGCTACACGGGAGGTTACCGGCACATAGCCTACTCCCCTACCTCCGAACTTCTGCTGAAGCAAGGACCGCAGGTCGGCTGTCAGGATATCGCCTTCGATAAAGGAATCGCCGAAATAGGCGATACGTACCGGTCGCCCCAGAGAGGCTCTGTTCTCCAGGGCTTCGTAAAATGCTCCCATTCCCAGACCGAGGGAATCGGTATAATCTTCAATGCAGGTCATACCGGTCTTGCAGGTATCTACAAATACGGGCTTTGCCACAACCGGCAAAGGGATAGAGTCAGAATCGGAAACTTCTTCCACAACCGGATCGGGACGCAGGTCGGACAGCAAGTCGACTTTGCGCAAAGGAGTACCGTTCAAATTGACAGGCGGCAGATAATACAAAGCCAGCAGTCCCGCCACAACCAGCAGGGTAAAGATAAAAGTGAATGTTATTTTATTTTTCATCGACAAATCTTTGCAAAACAGTTGCAAAGATAGCGGTTTTTCGAAGATTATGAGGCGTATTCTCAGCGCTTTTCTTTTACAGACTGTAAAAAAGCATCTACCATCTGCATTCCTTTGGGAGTCGTAATTCCCCGCATGTGCAGGAAAGTGACCTCGCTGTATATCTCCGACAATGGATAATTATTGGTAATATCGGAGTACACAAGCATCTCAAACTGCATGGACATGGCCTGATTGATGATGTCGAAATTGATGTCGTCGCGGAAGATGCCTTCTTCTACGCCTTTCTGAAAATGAATCAATGCCGCCGCATCACTCTGTTTCTGACGTTCGCGTATGCAAGACAACACGTTGGGGTATTTGCGCAGGTCGCGCAGGAAAAGCGGATTCAGCTCGGTCAGCTCATTGAGCTTTCGCTTGTAAAAAGCAAAGATTACTTCCAGAGCATTCTGAGCTCTGGAAGCAACCTCGCTTATATAGGTACCCATCTTCTGCTGGTGCATAATCAAGACTTCCAGCAAAAGCTGTTCCTTGTCGCAGAATAATTCGTAAAGAGTACGCTTGGAAATAGAAAGGGCACATGCCAAATTATCCATGTGTACGTTTCTGATTCCATATTTGCCAAAAGCCCGGGATGCTTCTTCTATCACCCGTTTTCTCAGCTCTTCACGATCACATTTGTTCCTCTTTACGCCTGCCATAAGTACCGTTAATGAATGATTCCCAATTTAGATGTTTCAACAAATTCGACAATGCGATTGATTTCTTCACTTGGCGGAACCTGTTCCTTGATACGAAGCAGGGCATCGTGCTGTGAAGTGTTTGCCTTATACAGGATACGGTATGCCTGAGCAATGTGCTTGATCAGGGTTTCAGAGAATCCTGCTATCTCGAGCACCTTGGTATTGATGCTGTAGAAAGCAATCGGTTCGTGAGCCGCAACAATATAAGGAGGAATATCCTTGATAAAGCGGCAGCCACCCTGTACCAGAGAATAGCTTCCCAGACGGGTGTTTCCCTGCATCAGTACGTTGGATGTAAGGATGGCACAGTCGTAGATAATACAGTTTCCTGATACCTGTGAGCCGTTTCCGATAATACAGCGGTTACCCACTGTCACATCATGCGACAAACGTACACCTGTCATGATGAAGTTACCATCGCCTATAGACGTAGCATGTCCGGCATGTGTTCCACGGATAATTACCGCATTTTCACGGATCACATTGTTATTGCCGATGCAAGCCAGCGTATCTTCGCCCGTATAGGCAAAATCCTGGGGAACGGCTGCAATGACCGCACCCTGATAAACTGTGTTGCCATTTCCCATACGGGTACCGCTCATCAGGCTGGCATAAGGCATAATCACATTATCGTCGCCTATCTCCACATTTTTGTCGATATAGGCAAACGGATGTACCGTAACGTTTTTTCCGATCTTGGCAGAGGGGTCAACGTAAGCTAATGGACTAATCATAGTTTCTTTCATATTTAAGGTTAATTATTCTCTACCTCCTCCCAGTGCACTGTACAGGTTGATGACAGCCTGAATACGCTGGAAGTTATCGGATACTTCGCTCAACTGTGCGCTCAGCAGATTTTGCTGTGCAGTAAGGATTTCCAGATAAGTAGCGTCACCGCTCTGGAACAAGGACTTGGTATAAGTTACCGCTTTATCCAACTGGTCTACCTGACCGCGGTCTTCAATCAGCTTCTTGTTCTGTGTATCGTACAAGAACAAAGCGTCGCTAACTTCTTTTCCGGCTTCCAGAATGGTCTGCTGGTAATTCATCTGGGCAATCTTTTCTTCTGCCTTCGATACCTTCAGGTTAGCAACCAGCTTTCCGTTGTTGAAGATAGGCTGAGTCAACGAAGCAACCGCATTCAAAATCAACTTGCCCGGATTCAATACCGCAACACCTGCACTGTTGGTCCATCCGGCAGTACCGGTGATATTCAGTCCCGGATAGAATGCGGAACGTGCCTGATTGGTTGTATAATAAGCACTGGCCAGCGTCATTTCGGCAATCTTCACATCCGGACGATTTTCCAGCAACTGCATCGGAACTCCAGCTGTCAGTTCTTCCGGCATCACCTGTTCATCAAGGGTGCTGCGGTCGATAGTCTGCGGAGCCTTGGCCAGCAGAACAGCAAGTGAATTTTCGGTTTCACGTACCTGACGTTTCAAGTCCAGCAGAGAAGCCTCTACCTGATGACTGGCAGCACGCATCTGTGCAACTCCAGCTTCGGTAGTCATACCGGCTATCTTCATGGCTTCCATTACACGTACGTTTTCTTTGTAGATGGCAGCCGTTTCGGTAGTGATTTCCACCTGACGGTCGAGCATCAGAAGCGAATAATATGTGTTGGCTATGCCACAGATAATCTGAGAACGTACAGCCTGACGGGAATACTTGCTCTGCAGGTAAGCAGCCTGTTGTCCGCGTTTCGCGTTCAGCAGCTTGCCAAACAGGTCAATTTCCCAGCTTGCGGCAACCGGAAGCTGGTAAGTCTGTGTAGGTTTCGACTTATCGAAACTGCTCAGTGTTCCCTGAGGAGCCAGATTGATGGAAGGAAGGTAAGAAAGACGAGCAGCGGTCAGCATCACCTTTGCTTCTTCTACACGCAGAATAGCGGCCTGCATGTCTACGTTGTTGGCCAGCCCTTCTTCAATCAAAGCCTGTAGTTTGGCATCACGGAAAACTTCTTTCCACGGCAGATTTCCCATGTTGGCCGTATCCGAGACCAACGTATCGGTCGCCGAGGCCGGATCACGATAGATGCCTGAAGCATCTATCGATTCCGGACGATCATAAGCTTTATAAATGTGGCAGCTGCTCATCATGGCAGCTACACACATTGCACCTAATATTTGTTTTTTCATTATCGTCTTTATCATTTATGAGTTTTACTAGCAGGAGAATACTGTTCAATTTCAGATTCAACTTCGCTTTCATCGAGGCTATCCCATTCCATCGGTTTAACTTTCTCTTGCAACCACTGGAAGATCACAAACAATACAGGGACAATGAAGATCTGCAAAATCATACCGATCAACATACCACCGATAGCTGAAGAACCCAATGTACGGTTACCGTGAGCACCTACACCGAAGGCAAACATCAACGGAAGCAAACCGACGATCATTGCCAGAGAGGTCATCAAGATAGGGCGCAAACGAGCAGCAGCACCTAACACGGCTGCCCACGAAATACTCATACCCTGCTTACGACGGTCGAGGGCGAACTCTACAATCAAGATAGCGTTCTTTGCCAACAGACCCATCAACATAATCAATGCAATCTGCATGTAGATATCGTTTGACATGGATCCTACGATCATCTTCAATGCCGGAATGCTTCCCAGTGCACCGAAGCCATTGACGAAGAGGAAGCTACCCATCAAACCGAACGGTACTGACAACAGTACGGCAAGCGGAAGGATGTAACTTTCATACTGAGCACTCAACAGCAAGTATACGAATACGAAACAGAGCACGAAAATGATACCGGTAGTACTACCGCTTGAAGAAGCTTCCTCACGCGCCATACCTCCCAGCTCGTAACCGAATCCGGTAGGAAGATTTTCTTTCGCTACTTCGGCGATGGCCTGCAAAGCCTGACCGGAAGTATATCCTGATGCCGGAGCAACCATGACCTTCATAGAAGTATACAGGTTGAAACGGCTGATGATATCCGGACCGTATACTTTCTTCAAGCTGACAAACTGTGTGATAGGAGCCATTTCTCCGTTGCTTCCACGAACCTTTACTCCGTTCAGCGATTCCATGTTCTTGGTTGCGTCAGGTTCAGCCTGAATCATTACACGGTACATCTTACCGAAACGGTTGAAGTTAGAAGCGTACAGACCTCCGAAGTATCCCTGCATAGTAGAAAGGATGTCGCTCGGACTGATACCTGCTTTCTTACAAGCTGCCGCATCGATATCCAACTGATACTGCGGGAAGCTCGGGTTGAAGGTAGTCTTCGCAGAGTTGATTTCCGGACGTGCTTCCAAAGCTGCGGTATAGCTGTTTACTACTTCGAAGAAGTGATCCAGGCTACCACCGGTCTTATCCTGCATATTCAATTCGATATCGCTTGATACTGAATAACCCGGAATCATAGGAGGAGCGAAGAACAATACCTGTGCGTCCTTGATGACTTTCTGCGCACGCATGAACAACGTAGCATAAATGATATCGGAATTCTGCATCAGTGAACGTTCTTCCCAGTCTTTCAGCTTGATGATGACAGAACCGTAAGAAGGTCCCTGACCACCGATGAAGCTATAACCGGAGATAATAGTACGTGACTGTACGGCAGGTTCGGCAGCTACCAGACTGTCTACCTTGGCCAATACTTCCATGGCACGTTCCTGTGAAGTTCCAGGAGGCAATGTCACAGCACCCATGATGGTACCTGTATCTTCGTTCGGCACCATACCGGTCGGAGTAATCTTCATGAAGAATACCAGCAGAACGATAGAAGCTGCTACCATTCCCAATGCCAGCCATTTCTTGTGGATGAAGAAGACAACACGTTTCTTATAGCTCTTCAACAAAGAGTCGTATGCGGCGTTGAAGGAAGCATGGAAACGGTCGACCACGCTCATCTTCTTAGGCTGATGTTCTGAATCGTGCGGTTTCAGGAAGAGGGCACACAACGCAGGCGACAAAGTCAACGCGTTCAATGCGGAGAATGCAATAGAGATCGCCATGGTGATACCGAACTGACGGTAGAATGTACCTGCCGTACCACCCATGAAACTTACCGGAATAAACACGGACATCATGACCAGTGTAATGGAAACCAATGCGCCACCCAGTTCGCTCATGGCATCGATAGAAGCCTCGCGGGAAGATTTATATCCCTGGTCCAACTTCGCATGGACACCTTCCACCACAACGATGGCATCATCGACCACAATCGCAATGGCAAGCACCATCGCCGACAAAGTCAGCAAGTTCACACTAAATCCGATCAGCTTCAAGACGAAGAATGTCGCAATCAAGGCAACCGGAATAGCGATGGCCGGAATCAAAGTAGAACGCATATCCTGCAGGAAGACGTATACTACGATGAACACGAGGATAAATGCCTCGATCAAAGTCTTGATAACTTCGTGGATAGAGGCGTACAAGAAGTCGTTGGCATTCTGAGCCACGTTGATTTTCAAACCTGCCGGCAAGCTTTCTTCTGCTTTATGAATTACATCCAGCAAGTTGTTGATGGTTTCTGTAGCGTTGGTTCCAGCCATCTGGAATACGATACAGGTTACAGCCTTATGTCCGTTTACCGTATTATTGAAGGTATATGCCAGACGGCCCAGTTCGATACGGGCTACATCCCCCAGACGAAGAACCTCACCGTTAGGCAGTGCCTTGATGACGATGTTCTCGAATTCTTCCGTCTGCTGCAAACGTCCCTTATAACGGATGGTATATTGGAACGTCTGATTACCACGTTCACCGAATTGTCCGGGTGCGGCTTCGATGTTCTGTTCTGCCAATACACCGGAAATATCAGACGGTACCAGGTTATATTGTGCCATGACATCCGGTTTCAGCCAGATACGCATAGAATAATCCATTCCCATTACGTTGGCATCACCCACACCCTTCACACGCTGAATCTCGGGAATCAGGTTAATCTTTGCGTAGTTTTCAATAAACTCAATGTTATACTTATCTTCAGCATCATACAGAGAGAAGATCAACAACATAGAGTTCTGACGTTTCTGAGTAGTGACACCGACTTTTGTTACTTCGGCAGGCAACAGACCCTGTGCCATAGAAACACGGTTCTGTACGTTGACCGCCGCCATATCAGGGTCAGTACCCTGGTTGAAATATACACTAATATCAGCAGAACCGTTATTCGACGCACTAGACTGGATATACATCATGTTTTCTACACCATTGATCTGGTCTTCCAGCGGTGCAATAACGGAGTTCAATACTGTTTGCGCGTTGGCACCCGTATAGGTAGCTCTTACCGATACGGTAGGAGGCGCAATATCCGGATACTGTGTTACCGGCAGTGTAGCAAGGCCGATAATACCCAGAATAACTATCAAGATAGAGATTACCGTTGATAGTACCGGACGATTAATAAATTTATCTAGTTTCATTCTATTCCTTGAATAATATTATACGAATAAATTGTTCACCTCATACAAATCAATTGAAAGCAGTCTGGATATTTCCATCGCGCTGATCCTGGAGGGCTTTCTGATACTTAGCTTCTTTCTGAGCTACAGTAATAGGAACGATTTTCTGTCCATCCTGCAAAGTCTGAACACCTTCAACTACTACCTTATCGCCTTCTTTCAATCCGCCGGTTACGATATAGTTCTTACCGTCGTTCAAATTGGAAACCTGGATTTCGGTATGTTTCAGTGTACTGTCGGCCTGCAAGACATACACAAATTTCTTGTCCTGAATTTCCTGTGTAGCCGACTGAGGAAGCAATATAACATTATTCATAGCGTAAGGGAATACGACGTTCGCCATACCACCACTACGCAGGATATTCTGCTTGTTCGGGAAAATAGCACGCATACTTACAGAACCTGTGCTCTGGTCGATAACGCCGCTGACAGCATCAATCTTACCTTCAGCGTCGTACATTGTACCATCCGACAACTGCAATTTAACTGCCGGCATTTTTTCCAACTGTTCTTTCAAGGTACCACCTGCCTTTGTCAGAGCCAGCAATTGTTTTTCTGTCATAGAGAAATACACATACATATCACCAATCTGAGAAACAGTTGTCAACGGCTCTGCGATTGAAGCACTAACCAATGCACCTACACGATACGGGAAAGTTCCGATCACACCGTCCGACGGACTGGTTACTGTACAGAAACCTAAGTTCTGCTTAGCAGCCGAATAAGCAGCCTCAGCCTGTGCCAGACTAGCCTTGGCAGTCAACAGATTATTGATAGCAGTCTGATATTCGAAATCGCTGATGATTTTCTGTTCATGCAGCATCTTTTTGTTCGCTTCTGTTTCGGAAACGGTTTTCAGGTTTGCCTTTGCAGATTCTACGCTGGCCTTAGCCTGATCGTATGCAGCCTTATACTGAGTAGGATCAATCTGGAACAGTGCCTGACCTTTATGAACTGTGGCACCTTCATCGACACACAATTTCACAATAAAGCCCGATACCTGCGGACGAATCTCAATATCCTGCAAGCCTTTGATAGTAGCCGGATACTGAGTGGATTGATTACTGGAAGTTGTTGTAACCGTTTGTACAGCAAATTCGTTATCACCCATTTTCATACCGCCCTGGCCACCGCCACAGGCAGTCAACACCGATACCCCTAAAGCCATAAGGGCAATCCGGCTAGAAGAAAAACTTCTGTTTCTTTTTACACTCATATTCATATTATAATAATTAATGTTTTTCACTTTTTTACACTCTCTACTTCAGATAAGAAAACTTTTTCGACATGTTTAGTTTTTAGCCATGCAAATATAATGAAAAAATCGGTCAAAAAAAGCACCGTTTAACTAACAATAACCATAAAACAAGCCAGTTATTACATATAGCCATATTAATCCGACTAATTGGCAAATATTATCGACCAACGAAATCGAGGCTTTCTACAATTTATAGTTTTTTAAAAGAAATAATCTTCCATTTGTTATTTTATTCCTACATTTGCGATACACATTTATTGAGAAACTATAAAAACTATAAAAACATGGCCAAAATAACAAAAGAAGCCGCTTTGCTCTATCACTCACAGGGCAAGCCCGGCAAAATAGAGGTAGTTCCTACCAAACCCTATCAAACGCAGAGAGATTTATCGCTGGCATATTCCCCGGGAGTTGCCGAACCTTGTCTCGAAATTCAGAAAAATCCTGATACAGCTTACGATTATACAGCCAAGGGAAACCTGGTTGCCGTTATATCGAACGGTACGGCTGTACTGGGCTTAGGCGACATAGGTGCCATGAGTGGAAAGCCTGTAATGGAAGGTAAAGGACTGCTCTTTAAGATTTATGCAGGTATTGATGTATTCGATATTGAAGTTAACGAGAAAGATCCGGATAAATTTATCGAAGCGGTGAAAGCCATTGCTCCGACTTTCGGAGGTATCAACCTGGAAGATATAAAGGCTCCTGAATGCTTCAAGATAGAACAGCGTCTGAAAGAGGAACTCGACATTCCGGTCATGCACGACGACCAGCATGGTACAGCTATCATCTCGAGTGCCGGACTGCTCAACGCGCTGGAGGTAGCAGGAAAGAAGATAGAAGATGTGAAGATTGTGGTAAACGGTGCCGGTGCTTCGGCTGTATCGTGTACCAAGCTATACGTTTCACTGGGTGCCCGTCTGGAAAACATCGTCATGCTAGACAGCAAAGGGGTAATCTCCAAACAGCGTACAGACCTGAACGAACAGAAGAAATTCTTCGCGACCGACCGTACGGATGTGCATACACTGGCAGAAGCCATCAAGGGAGCAGATGTATTCCTTGGCTTGTCGAGAGGCAACGTACTGACTCAGGACATGGTACGAAGCATGGCCGATCATCCGATTGTATTCGCACTGGCCAATCCTACTCCGGAAATTTCGTATGAAGATGCCATGGCGTCACGTCCCGACGTGCTGATGTCAACCGGCCGTTCCGACTATCCGAACCAGATTAATAACGTTATCGGATTCCCGTATATCTTCCGCGGTGCACTGGATACCCGTGCCACAGCTATCAACGAAGAAATGAAACTAGCTGCCGTACGCGCCATTGCCGGACTTGCCAAGAAACCGGTTCCGGATGTAGTGAATGAGGCATACCATGTAAACAACCTGACTTTCGGTCCGGAATATTTCATTCCGAAACCAGTCGATCCCCGACTGATTACAGAAGTTTCCATGGCGGTAGCCAAGGCTGCAATGGAATCGGGTGTAGCACGCAAGCAGATTACCGACTGGGAGGCATACAAGAATCACCTGCGCGAACTGATGGGACAGGAAAACAAGCTGACCCGCCAGTTGTACGAAACAGCCCGCCGCTGCCCGCAGCGCGTTGTCTTTGCCGAAGGTACTCACCCCAATATGCTGAAAGCGGCCGTAGAAGCCAAGGCAGAAGGTATTTGTAACCCGATTCTGCTGGGCAACGAAGAAAGAATAGCCAAACTGGCCAAAGAACTTGACCTGAACCTGGAAGGCATTGAAATCGTCAACCTCCGTCACGACCGTGAGGCTGAACGCCGCGAACGCTATGCACGCATCTTGTGTGAAAAGCGTGCCCGTGAGGGAGCGAACTTCGCAGAGGCAAACGACAAGATGTTCGAACGCAACTACTTCGGTATGATGATGGTAGAAACCGGTGAAGCTGATGCCTTCGTAACCGGTCTGTACACCAAATACTCGAATACCATCAAGGTGGCCAAGGAAGTGATCGGCATACAGCCGGGATACAACCACTTCGGTACCATGCACATCCTCAACTCGAAGAAAGGAACATATTTCATTGCTGATACCCTGATCAACCGTCATCCGGATACCGATACGCTGATTGACATCGCCAAACTGTCTGTCAAGGCAGTACGTTTCTTCAATCAGGAGCCAGTGATAGCCATGCTTTCGTACTCCAACTTCGGTTCCGATACGGAAGGAAGTCCGGCAAAGGTACACGAAGCCATCAGCTACATGCACCGTGAATATCCGGAACTGGCCATCGACGGAGAAATGCAGGTTAAATTTGCCTTGAACAATGCACTGCGCGACGAAAAATATCCGTTCACACGTCTGAAAGGCAAAGAAGTCAATACGCTGGTATTCCCGAACCTGAGTTCTGCCAATGCCACTTACCAGCTCATCCAGAGCATGAGTGAAACAGAAGTCATCGGCCCAATCCAGATGGGACTGAACAAACCGATTCACTTTACAGACATCGAAAGCTCTGTACGTGACATCGTCAACATCACAGCCATTGCCTGCATCGATGCCATTGTAGAAAAGAAAAAGAAAGAATGCTAATTTCTGAATAAACGGAAAGCTGGAAATAAAGAGTGAAGAAACATCTCTGACAAAGAGGTCTTTATTCTTTATTTTCAGCTTTTTTATTTATAAACCCTACCTGTTTAAAAACCATGAGAAAACCACTTACCAAAACCCAATGTGTCATTCTTACCCTGTTTTGGGCAGCACTTTGCTTTGTGATTCTGACCTCCGCCCCACGCATTGACGGCCCCCTCGTCGTAATGATTCTTATTTCAGGAGCTCTTGTATTTATTCCTGTAATCAAATCATTAAGGAATGACAAATAATAACTATTTACGCATATTTAAATTATAAATTCAATCATTTTTAAGGCTTTTTCTTGTTTTTATTTATCAAGGTGTTGCGCAAATAAAAAATTATCTATATTTTTGTCACATACAAAGAAATCAAAACAATCCAATAATTAATATAGATAATTTATGAATGCAGCTAAAGTACTGGAAGATCTGAAAAGAAGATTTCCAAATGAACCTGAATATCATCAGGCAGTAGAAGAAGTGCTCGGCACTATTGAAGAAGAATACAACAAACACCCGGAATTCGACAAAGTAAATCTGATTGAACGTTTGTGTATTCCAGATAGAGTTTATCAGTTCCGTGTAACCTGGATGGACGATAAAGGCAATATCCAGACCAATATGGGTTACCGCGTTCAGCACAACAACGCTATCGGCCCTTATAAAGGTGGTATTCGTTTTCACAGTTCAGTAAACTTGGGAATCTTGAAGTTCCTTGCTTTCGAGCAGACATTCAAAAACTCACTGACCACTCTTCCGATGGGTGGCGGTAAAGGTGGTTCTGACTTCTCTCCTCGTGGCAAATCGAATGCGGAAGTCATGCGTTTCTGTCAGGCATTTATGCTGGAACTGTGGCGTCACATCGGTCCTGAAACAGACGTTCCTGCCGGAGATATCGGTGTAGGAGGTCGTGAAGTGGGTTATATGTTCGGTATGTACAAGAAGCTGGCTCACGAATTTACCGGTGTACTGACCGGAAAAGGACGTGAATTCGGTGGTTCGCTGATTCGTCCGGAAGCAACAGGTTACGGAAACATCTACTTCCTGCTGGAAATGCTGAAAACACGTAACATCGAACTGAAAGGCAAGACTTGTCTGGTATCTGGTTCGGGTAACGTAGCTCAATATACCGTAGAGAAACTGATTCAGTTGGGAGCTAAGGTTGTAACCATGTCCGATTCTGACGGTTACATCTATGATCCGGACGGTATCGACCGCGAAAAGCTGGATTACATCATGGAACTGAAGAACTTGTACCGTGGACGTATCCGTGAATACGCAGAAAAATACGGCTGCAAATATGTGGCAGGCGCACGTCCGTGGAATGAAAAGGCAGATATCGCCCTTCCTTCTGCAACTCAGAATGAAATCAACGGCGACGATGCCAGAGCACTGATTGCCAACGGTGTCATCGCAGTTTCTGAAGGTGCCAACATGCCATCTACTCCTGAAGCAATCCGCGTATTCCAGGAAGCTAAGATTCTGTATGCTCCGGGTAAAGCTGCCAACGCAGGTGGTGTATCTGTATCGGGCCTGGAAATGACTCAGAACTCTATCAAGTTGAGCTGGAGCCAGGAAGAAGTGGACGAAAAGTTGAAGAGCATCATGAAGAACATTCACGAAGCTTGTGTACAGTACGGTACAGAACCGGACGGCTATATTAACTATGTGAAGGGTGCGAACGTGGCTGGTTTCATGAAGGTAGCCAAGGCCATGATGGCTCAGGGTATTGTCTAACCGAAAACTGATTTTCAACAATAATAAAAATAAAGAAACGAGGGCGTATCGGAAATCTGATACGTCCTCGTTTCTTTATTAGGCAGGTTACAAAAGATCTCTAATATATTTAAAGTATTTCATCCGTCTATAGCAGTCCTTCTGAACTCTACGCCTTCCACTACACTTTCCTCGCGATATGTTTCTGAAAACATCCCCGAAAGTCATCAAAAACATCCTCACGTTTTTTTATAATTTGTACAAAGTCTGATATTTTTTGTACAAAAAATTATTTCTCCTCCACGACAAACAAAAAAAGGACGCTTGATGCTTATCACACCAACCGTCCCTTTTTGTTATACAAATTATAGAATTAATTCTGATTTACTACGGATACATTATCAATCAGCAACTTACTACCTACAGCAGCATTGTAACTTGCCCCGTCGGCACTTGCAGAGAAGATAATCGCAAACTTATATTTCTTTGAAGAATCGTATGCTTTTGCATATTCGAGATTCAACTCAAACGGAGTATAAGTATCTACACTCTTGTCACTTGTGAACACTGCTTTTGCCACAATCTTATCAGAAGTATAAATATTACTACCATTCAATGTTTCATCTTCGCTAGATACCTCATAAAGAACTGCGCTCATGGCACACTTGTCGGTAACACCTTCCTGCAATTCACCGTTTGCATTGTAAAATTCAGTACCCGGAGTATACTTATAATAACCAGTTACCTTCAGAGGCTGTTTGTCGTACATGATACCGAAACTTGTTGTAGCCATAGGATCAGATATAGCAGCCATGGCATTGAAAGAGCCTAAGAAAATAGAAGCAGCTGTAACTTTTGGAACTTTCTGTCCAAAGATGTTTCCACCTTGTGTATCAACCGATTCCAACAATACTGCCTTTTCACCTGTAAATGCATCATCAGAAGGACGTATAGGATATTCACCTGTATAAGTAATACCACCCAATGCACCCATATACTTAATCAAAGCAACAGCATTATTGCAGGAAGCCCAGCCATTTGCCATATAAATCTGATTTTCCTCAGGATACATACTCGTATCGTATGACCAGTTTTCAAAATCATAAGAAGTAACATTACCATAAACAGAAGCTGTGTATGTAACCTTTGTTCCATTTTCAGCAGTTACGGTATAGGTTACGGTCTTACCGTTTGAAAAATCCTGAGCAGCCCCGCTTGCCGGAGTTACAGTTGCTTTTTCAGAAACCTCAATAGTCGGCATCAGTTTTGACAAATCAGTACTAGTAGCATCAGCACTTACAGCAAACTTAATGGTCTTTGCCGTTTCATCAACTACCGGCTGTTCCAATACGACTGCATTGGCTGCAGACACTTCCTGATCGAAAACAAAAGAAAGAATCTTAGCTTCACTGCTTTCAGAACCAGTCAACTTGGTACCTGTATAAACAACCTTTACAGTTTGTTTTACGCTACCCAGAGAAGCAGCTATATCCATATTGATAGTCAGTTTATCTCCTTCAAAAGTACCTTCAGCATCTACGTCAGCTGTTAGTATAGCAGCATTAACTTTTGTTGTTCCAGTGAAAGTATATTTATCACCACTTCCACTTAACTGACATTCGTTCAAATTGATATCACCAATTGATATACCCATGAAAGAAAAATCAGATATTGACAGACTTACAGTAGACTCACCAGCCTTGGTTACTGATACTAACTGATTTTCAACAGTGGGCAAATTTGCTGCATCCACCATCACATCCAGATTACCCTTATAGTTACCTGTTACATCAGCTGCTGCAGGTGTAATTACACCCGATTCATCATCGCTGCTACAAGCAGTAAATGTACCCATTGTACATAATGCAGCGAATAAGCATAAAAACAAATTCTTTTTCATCTATTAATTAAGTTAAGTTATTTTTAGCGGTTGCAAAGTAACTACCTTTTAGTGTATTCTACAAGGTCTAATCTTATTATTTTTGTTCTTTTTTTTAATATTTGATTCACCCTACATACCTAAATAATTAATTTACAAAACTTAACAAGTATTTTCGCGAATAGCATAATCGTCTATATTCTAAAAACCGTTACCTTTGCAAAAAATCAATACATATGGAAAAAGAACTACCCAAGATAGATTTGCCGGAGGAATGGATTGTAGGAACCGGAATCAGTAAGGAACTACTCAGTTTGTATACAAATTTCCCCTGCCGGATAAAATCGGAAATTTTTGTTCTATGTTTGGGAGGAGAAGTGGAAGCTTCGGTCAATTTGAATAAAATCACTGTAAGGAAAAATGATTTTGTATCTATCATGCCGGGAACCATCCTTCAGATACACAGTGTAAAAGGAGAACTGGAGTTATATTTTGGCGGATTTTCTTCAAAGTATGTAGAACAAGCCAATTTAAACCCTTCTACCATCAACACATTATACATACCCTTGGGACGTCCTCTCATCACTCTTCGTCCAGAGGGTGCTACACTGCTGAAAGATTACTTTTGTTTCCTCATCAAACTATATGAATTCTTTAATGAAAATACACGCAAACTTATCACGTCTCATTTATATAGTGACATTCATACGGGTATAGCTGCTATGTACAACAACCGGGCAAACGATAATAAAAGCAGTCTTTCGAAAAGTGAGATATTGTGTAAGAATTTCACCCAGCTAGTGATGCAAAATTACAACAAGACACGCAATGTATCTTGGTATGCAGAAAAATTAGGTATCACTCATACACATCTTTGTACAACTGTGAAACAAGCCACGGGAAATACATGTATGGAAATCATCTCACGGATGGTCATCATGGATGCAAAATCACAATTAAAATCAACAAAATTGTCTATTCAGGAAATTTCCGACTCGCTGAATTTTGCCAATATGTCCTTTTTCGGAAAATATTTCAAACGCTATGTCGGTATGAGTCCGCTGGAATACAGGAATAACGGATAAGTACAAAAAAAGAACAGACAGAAAGACCAAAGAACATATTTGCCAAAGGCTTCTTCGTGTAATCTTTCTGCCTGTTTTTCTGCAATATAGTGCGATTAAGCCATGCAAACCACACCTATTTTCTTTTTTCCATCCATCTTGACAGTCAAAGGCTTGTCGAAATGAACCCACCGCAAGAATTTTGTTTCTTCTACGGCCGGCATGCTGTTCAGCAACTCCTGATTGTACAAGCCGTCGTTCATGTAAGCATTGATCGTAAAATACCCTACTCCGAAAGAGGTCAGGTTCTGGAAGAAGTGTGTTCCCTGACTCGGATCGACACGATAATTGGTCAGCCCTGCTTCCACGATGACGCGGGCCGCCGATATGTTCGGCCATTTTACGGGAATACCCAACCATGTATCGCTGCTTCCCCAGCGTCCCGGTCCGACTAATATGTAATGCTTACCTTCGTCGAGGAAACGCTTGTTCAGCTTTTCTATATCATAAGCAATCAACTGATTATTGGACGCTGAATATCCGTCGGTCTTCACATAAATCACATCCTGAATATCATCCATAATCCCCTGCCCCAACGAATTGACGCTCTTGAGCAGAAGCTGATCTTCGGGTATAGTATTCAAGTCTTCATTCAAATCGGCCTTCATATCCACCATCGGACGTATCTGCAACAGATAAAAAACACCCTTTTTCTCTTTCGCATCCAGATTTACAGCAAACTCTATCTCCACAGGACGACGCATTTCGCCTTGTCCGTACTTCTGAGCAAGCTGGAGAATACGTGCCAGCGGAAAAACATCGTGCTGAAGAATATTGGCAAAAGTGATGACCTTACGGCCTCCCGGATAAATACCATCGCGTATAACCATATCATACGGATCGTAGGTAGAGGCGATGTAGGTCAAAGCTCCATCGTTCTCGGCTTCCTTTACCGGAAGTTTCAACAAGTTAAAGCCGTCGTCGAGCGAAAAGTTCTGTCCCAGATTCTTCAGGTCGAGCGCATAGAAACGCGTCTGTGTTTCGCGTAAAGCCATCTCCATCTCGCTGGTCTGAAGCACTTTATCCGGATGATAAGGACAAACCCTCAACGTCAGTCCTCCGTCGACGATATATTTTCCGAGTCCCAGTGCCAGGCTGACCGTTCCTTCTTCTGCCAGTTCGTCGTTGATGGGATAATAATTGATGGAACGCGCCACTCCCGAAATAGAAGGATAAAAACGGTCGCCATACTGTGTACCCACCACTTCCTGAAGAATCACCGCCATCTTTTCCTGATCGATCACGTTGCTGGTAGCCTGCATATACGCCTTACTATCCTTATAATATACCGAAGCATAGACTCCCTTTATTGAATCACTCAACATGCGAAGCATTTCATATTTGTCTGTCAGATAAGGTATCATATACGTAGAGTAAATACCAGCGAACGGCTGATAATGAGAGTCTTCCAGCAAACTGGATGAGCGTATGGCAATAGGAGACTTCACCACATCGAAAAAGGCGAAAAAGTCTTCAACCAGCCGGTCGGGCAACTTGGCACGCAGGAAGGCACGCAGGATCGTCTCATCGTCGGCATCGCTTAACGCAACCTGATACAACTGGTTCATATCCATGAACTCATCGAAGATATCGGTACAAAGTACTACCGTTTTCGGAATAACAACGGAGGCATTTTCAAATTCTTCAAACTCGGCATGCCGTTTTACCATGTTGTCGATAAACGCCAGTCCACGTCCTTTTCCTCCCAGTGAGCCGTCGCCGATACGAGCGAAATTAGAATACCGGTCGAAACGGTCGCGCTCAAACACAGCCACCACTCCCTGATTCTTCATCTTACGGTATTTCACAATCGCTTCGAAAATAATCTGACGATGTGCGTCGATGTCCTGCAAGTCTTTCCATGAAATCTGCTTCAGGAACTCGGCTACCGGAAAGATAGCACGTGAATACAACCAGCGTGAAATATGATTTCGGGTAATATGATAAAGGAGTGATTCTGCCGGAATAGAAAAGATGACATTTTGCAACTCCTTCAGATTATGTACCCGGACTACTTCCTCCATGGTATTGGGATTGCGGAAAATAAAATCGCCAAAACCGAAATTTTCGGAAACGGCCTCCCGCAAGTCAATATTCATTTTCTTGGAATTCTTATCGATGAACTGTGCCCCACAACTCTCTGCAAAGTTCTTATTGGTAACCTCTGCCGACTGAAGGATCAACGGGATAAAAGGATCACGGCTACGTACTTCGGTCAGGAAACGGATGCCTGCCTTCGGATCAATCTGACCTTCACGTGGAAAACGTGCATCCGATATAATACCCAGCATGTTATGCTGATACCTATTATATAAGTTCATGGCTTCTTCATACGAACGTGCCAGCACAATCTTCGGACGACCACGCATACGCAACGTACGCTGGTGCTCATTCAAAGCTTCGGTTGCAAACTCCTGACTCTGACGAAGGACAAACTTATACAAATCGGGCAGTACGGACGAATAGAAACGGATGGAATCTTCCACCAACAGAATCATCTGTACACCGACTTCCTTTATATCGTGTTCCAGATTCATCTTGTCCTCTATCAGCTTGATGATAGATACCAGTAAGTCGGTGTTTCCCAACCAGCAGAATACATACTCGAAAATGCTCAAATCTTCGTGCTCCATACGTTCTTTGATACCATGAGAGAACGGAGTCAGTACCACCAGCGGAATGTGAGGGTACTTCTCTTTAATCTGCCGTGCAATATCGAACGTATCGCTGTTGTCCGATCCCGGCATACAAATAACCAGATCGAACATGGTATTTCCCAACTGCTTCCAGGCATCTTCTTCGGTAGAAACCTGTGTGAAACGAGGCGGATAACGAAGACTGAGATTCATGTATTCGATAAATATCTTTTCATCGATACGTCCGTCGTCTTCCAGCATGAAAGCATCGTAAGGATTGGCAACAAGAAGTACGTTAAAGATTCGTTTCGTCATCAGGTTGACAAACTGTGTATCCTTAAAATAGAGCTGATTTAATTTTAACTTACTGAGCATAGCTTCAAGGTTTACGCTTTATTTATTTAACAAATAACGGGATTTCTATTGATTTGTGCAACTTACCGGCAGAGAAAAATTACTTTCGGACAAAAAATGTATTACCGCGCTTTAACTTTTTATCACTTTTTAGAGGCAAAAACAAGCCAAAATATTTTGCCATTCTAGGTAAAATCCTATCTTTGCAATAACAAATAATTTCATTTTGTCAGACCTTAAACAAAAAGATCATGGATATTAATCAAATTATGTCATCTCTGGAAGCTAAGCATCCGGGTGAATCAGAGTATTTGCAAGCAGTTAAAGAAGTTCTCTTATCCATTGAAGATATCTACAACCAACATCCTGAATTTGAAAAAGTTTCGTTAATTGAACGCCTGGTAGAGCCTGACCGTATTATTACTTTCCGCGTACCCTGGGTAGACGATAAAGGTAAAGTACAAGTAAACTTAGGTTACCGTGTTCAATTCAACAATGCCATTGGCCCGTATAAAGGTGGTATCCGTTTCCACGCATCGGTAAACCTTTCTATCTTGAAATTCTTAGGATTCGAACAAACCTTCAAGAATGCCCTTACCACATTGCCTATGGGTGGTGGTAAAGGTGGTTCCGACTTCTCTCCGCGCGGAAAGAGCGATGCGGAAGTCATGCGTTTCTGCCAAGCCTTCATGCTGGAATTGTGGCGCCATCTGGGTCCTGATATGGATGTTCCGGCTGGTGATATCGGTGTAGGTGGCCGTGAAGTTGGATACATGTTTGGCATGTACAAAAAACTGACTCATGAATTTACAGGTACATTTACCGGTAAAGGTCTGGAGTTCGGCGGTTCATTAATCCGTCCTGAAGCTACAGGATTCGGCGGCTTGTATTTTGTAAAGCACATGCTCGACAAGAAAGGTATCGACATAAAAGGAAAGACTGTTGCGATTTCCGGCTTCGGAAATGTTGCATGGGGAGCAGCTACCAAAGCTACTCAACTGGGAGCTAAAGTCGTAACTATTTCCGGTCCTGACGGATACATTTACGATCCAGAGGGTATCAGTGGAGAAAAGATCGATTACATGCTTGAACTACGTGCTTCGGGCAACGATATCGTAGCACCTTACGCAGAAAGATTCCCTAATTCTACATTTGTAGAAGGACGTCGTCCGTGGGAAGTCAAAGTAGATATCGCACTGCCATGTGCTACACAGAACGAATTGAACGGAGAAGATGCTCAGCATCTGATTGACAACCATGTACTCTGTGTAGGAGAAATTTCGAATATGGGCTGTACGCCTGAAGCTATTGATGCCTTCATCGAACATAAACTGATGTATGCTCCAGGTAAGGCTGTCAATGCCGGTGGTGTAGCAACTTCTGGATTGGAAATGAGCCAGAACGCAATGCACTTGAGCTGGTCTGCTCAGGAAGTGGATGAAAAGCTGCATCAGATTATGCATAACATTCACGAACAATGCGTGAAATACGGTACAGAACCTGACGGCTACATTAACTACGTGAAAGGTGCGAACATAGCCGGATTTATGAAAGTTGCACATGCCATGATGGCACAAGGCATTGTGTAATAGACTTTATTTGTAAAGAAAAATAAGAATAGGAATTACATTTTTTTGTTCCCAAATTTTTGTTTGTGATTTCTATTTCTTAATTTTACAATATATCTCGTTTAGTTGTATTTGTATTTTGTATTGTAGCTTGCGCTGCCTGCCTGAGAAGGTTCGGCAGCGTATTTTTTTTCAGAATTCGGGTATACAAATCTCAAAATTGGCGTTAATCTTAATAAAAAGTAAATTATAACTTGAGTTCAACTTATAAATGCAACTTTTTGGGTGCGGATAATAAGCAATAAAAA